>Ga0364920_10106_pt1 | contig 40583 bp, 39 predicted proteins | sample SorcelJu500001C8_FD_206961 | JGI IMG/M metagenome (GOLD analysis project Ga0364920, IMG submission 206961) | Enriched cells from Trout Bog Lake Hypolimnion, Wisconsin, USA - BchlTB.June20.5000.01.C8 | ecosystem: Environmental > Aquatic > Freshwater > Lake > Hypolimnion/Profundal zone | place: USA...
TTAAGATCGGGTGCTTCATGCCGGCGAGATGCACGCGGATCTGATGCGTGCGCCCCGTCAAAGGTTGGCAGCTCAAAAGCGTTGCCGCATCGCCTCGCGCGAGCACTTTCCAATGCGTGATTGCCCTTTCTCCTCGGGAAGCGGCGCCCCAAATCGTCTGGCCCTGAAAACTCCCCTTCTTAGCGAGGAAATTCTCAATAACGCCCGCATCTTCGCGCACAATTCCGTCAACAATGGCCAGATACTCTTTTTGCACGAGACGCTCGGCAAATAAGTTCATGAGTTCGTCTCGAACTGCCCGATTTTTTGCGAGCAAAAGAGCGCCGGTGGTGTCTTTGTCGAGTCTGTGCACAAGAAAGACGCCTGGGCCAAACATAGCTCTGCAGTGGGCGTCGTCGCACACCCAGCCGGCCGGCTTGTCGACGATTTTCAGCGCCTCGTTTTCAAACAATATCGCCCACGACGCCTCCACTGGCTTTGTCTCGACAAACTCGACAATGCTCCCTTTATCGACCCACACGGAGCCGAAGCGCTCGATGCGTCCATTGATCTTGCAGCTATTTTGTTCGAGAAGGCGGCGGAGGCCCTTGCCAGTGCCGCCGACTTTTTCTTGGAGAAAGGCAATCAGTTTTTGCCTTTGTGGGACTTGCCAGCGATGCGGATTCATTTGGCGCGCTTTTTCAGGAATTCGATGAGCAGCCGGATGCCGTAGCCCGTTGCTTTCGTGGGGTTGTAGTATTTGGGTTTCGTCCAGTAAGCGGGGCCTGCAATGTCGAGGTGCGCCCAGGTGGCAGAGCCAATAAATTCGTGCAGGAAAAGAGCTGCCTTGATGGTTCCGGCTTCTCTGCCGCCGGAATTGGTCATGTCGGCGATGTCCGATTTAAAGGCCTCTTTATATTCCAAATACAGAGGCAGACGGCATAGCAGTTCAGAGGTGCTGTTCGACGCTGCGAGAAGATCATTCGCCAGCTTGTCGTTATTTGCGCAAATGGCGGCCACCTGCTCGCCCAATGCGACAACAGCGGCGCCGGTGAGCGTCGCTAAATCGATTACAGCCGTCGGCGCCAAATTTTTCACGGCAAACGCAAGCGCATCGGCTAAAATCAGCCGCCCTTCGGCATCGGTGTTGTTGATCTCGACGGTTTTGCCAGAGTACGAGCGATAAACGTCGCCCAATTTATAGCTCTTGGCGTCGATGCAGTTTTCGACAGAAGGAACAAGCGCCGTCACGTTGATCTTGAGCCCAAGCAAAGCTGCCGCCCGCACCGTGCCGAGCGCTGCGGCGCCGCCGGCCATATCGCATTTCATGGCGAGCATCCCGTCGGTCGGCTTTAAAGACAGGCCGCCCGTATCGTAGGTAACCCCTTTCCCGACGAGGACGATGTGCTCTTTGCTTTTGGCGTTGCCTTGATAGGAGACTTCTATGAGGCGCGGCTCGTTTTCAGAGGCGCGATTAACGGCTAAGATGAGCCCCATCTTGTGTTTTTCGAGCCATTTCCGATCGTAGACGGTCGTTTTGATTTTCGGACATTCCTTGGCTAAATGACGCGCGGTGTGGGCCAGCATCTCTGCCGTCACATCGTCCGCGTTCCCATTGACGAGATCGCGCGCAAAGAAGACGCTTTCCACCACGACCTGCAGATCTTCAAATTTGTCCTGCTCTTTCTTATGCAGCCCGATCCAGCCGATCTTCTCCAAGAGCGGCGGAGCCTCCTTTAAAGAATCACCTCGATAGCGGTCGAATGCGTAATTAGAAAGAAGGACGCCTTCTACGGCCCCGAGACAAAACTCGCTTTGCGGCATGATCAAATTCGCGGAGCGCGCCTTGACGCCCTGCATCGAGCGGACGGCCTGGGCATAGGCCCTGCGCAAGGTTTCGGCGCTTGCCTGCGCCTTTTTTCCAAGACCTAGCAACAAAACTCTCCCCTCTTTTTCCTCCGCGGGATAGACAAAGAAAGCCTCGCCGTTTTTTCCCTTAAAATCGCCGGAGGCAAAAATTTGCTTGAAAAAGAGGTGGAAAGAATCCAAACCTGCCGCCGCATGCGGCCCTTCCCAAAACGGGAGGACGAGCACATCGGCGGGTTCCCGATCCTTCAACCCTGCGGCAAAAGAATTTTTCAAAACGGCACCTCATCGTCATATGTAGATCCAGCGCCGCTTGGGGCTCCGGCGGCCGGGAAGCCTTTGTAGGAATCCGATGCAGCTGTCTGGAAATTTCCAAAAGGGGCTGCTGCAGGAGAGGCGGCCGGAGCGGCGGCTTTGTTCGCATCCGTCGTCGATCCCCCGGGTTTCCCGAAAGGAGAAAATTGAATGTCCTTTGCTGTGATTTCGAGGGAGATCTGAGGCTTGCCCTCTCTATCATTATAAATTTCAGGTTTACGGAGCTCCCCGCAGACCATGACGGCGCTTCCTTTTTTAAGGTGCGGCATCAGTTGGCTAAACTGCTCGTCCCACACCGTGACCCGATACCAAATCGTATCGTCGGCATTTTTATGCCGCGTGCGCACGCCCACTCGAAAAGTTGTCACTTTTTTGCCTGTCTGTGTAAAACGCGTCTCCGGATCCGCTGCTAAATGTCCGGCAATGTGAATGAGATTCATAGGGCCACCCTTTGTTGAAATCCCCCCCACAATAACGGATCGGCGATAAATTGTCCAAAAATGTGTACGCAAAAAATCTTTTTTTAAAACCGTCAGTCAGGCATACTCCTGCACCGTTTATTGGCTTTTTTAGGAAATTTCTATACGGAACACTGGATCCGAATCGCGAGATTCCCTTTCGCCAAAAAAAGAATTCAGGAGAAAAAAGATGAGCGCCCCGATTTCTCGCCGACCCACCGACTATGAGTCTGCGGTCTTCTCCACCCACAGACAAACTCTTGTCCTCGATAAAGATCCCAAAAATCGGATCACCTGCGGAAGCTTGAAAATAGGCACCCTTGGAACGCTGAACAATCAGCTTATCGTGAGCTTTAAACCAGCCCATGACACGGACGCAAAACAGCAAGAACACTGCCAATGGTTCTTTCAAAGAGAATGGGAAGTCCTCAAAGCCTGTCAACAACTCAATGTTGCAGGGATTTTATTTCCCATCCACTATATCTCTTACATCGGGGCATCCAATCGCACAAAACTGAGGATGATTTTCCCTTATTATCAGGGAAGGGATCTCGTCCAGTTCGTCAATCAATGGAATCATGGCGCGTTGAAAGTTTCTAACAAAAATATCGCGTCCGTGCAAGAGCAACTTCTTCAAATTGGAGCGGAACTTGAGGATAAAAAAATCATTCATCGCGATATCAAAATGGAAAATATTTTGTGGAGGCAAAAAGATGACGGAACCTTCGAGATCATTCTCTGCGATCCCTCTTTCCTTCGATTTCCCAGGGATCCAACAAAAATAATATGCTGCGGAAGTCCGCAAGACATGGCTCCCGAATACGCGGCCTATCACTGCAATCCAAATAAAACTGACGCACAATTAGCTGAGGCGACAACACACAAGATCGATGCTTGGAATATTGGTCTGACCTTACTGGTTTTCATAAATGGGAAACTGCTCAATTCCTGGCGTTCGACAACTGATGATCAAGCCTTCTTGCGAAACGCGAAGTGGCATCAAGACAACGATATCCCCGATCTTCCAAAACCTCCCAATGAACAATCGATGGAGCATATCATCTGGCGTCTGCTCCGCCCACGCCCCGAAGAGCGCGATAGCGCAAGCACAGCGCTTGCGAAATTCCAGGCTCTCCACCGCCCTCTTCCTGAGGAATCGCAATGATGCTCCCTCTCAATCTCTGGCCCCAAATCGATAAGAGCTTCCTCAGCAGCCTTCCGAAAGAGGCCCCAGATCGAAGAATCTCCGGATCATTCAAATATGTCACGTTTGGATCATTGAGATGCTGCGATGGTTCAACGATAAACGTCGCGATCGCTAAGCCTATACAACAACGAATTGACAATCGGCTCCCATACGCTGAGAGAGATCCCATTGCGCAAATAAATGCGCTCGCTCAACGTCTCTTTCAAAAAGAAGCCCATCTCCTGACGAGGTGTCGAGATGCCGGCATTGAAGGAATTGCGTATCCCCTTGGCTTCTGCTCTTATCGCGGTAAACAGGGACAACTAAAACATAGGATGGTGTCCTACCGCTATAATCAAGGAGATCTTCTCAATGTCATGAATCAATTAGAGACATATCCTTCCCGCATCATCAAATCTATGCAAGAACAACTCATAACCATTGTCGCGTCCATAGCACGAACAAGATGCGTGCTCCGAGACATGAAACCGGAAAATTGTTTAGTAGACATCCGTAATGGCGCCTGCACGGTCGCTTTGTGCGATATCTCTTCGCTGCATATACTTGGAGATCTTTCAGAAATCGAATTGGCAGGAACCTTTCTATACATGCCCCCGGAATACGCGAAGTTCCTACGATATCCGAACTCATACCAAAATCCGTCGGAAAGAGCCAACGCACTATCAAGGATCACACAACACCCAGTAGACGCTTGGGCGCTTGGCGCTATATTGCTCGGTCTAGAACACCCTGAGTCGGCCGTACAATTATTCGACTTTCCCCCTGAGATACCAGACGATGTCATCCTCAACCAGAGAGTCGATTGGTATCATCAAGGCGAGATCCCTGCCTCTTCACTGCAACAGGCGCCTGAGCATTCTATGATGCGTGTCATTCAGGGACTCCTCCAGACTCGTCCAGACAGGAGATGGACAGCCGCTCGAGCGCTAGAAGCTGCCCGATGCCTCGATCCAAACCGCGAGATTTTCTTCCGCGCACAAGCGCAATGAAATGGATTGCTTTCCTGAGGCGCTATCTCCTATACTCGACCCATGAACTCTTCCCTGAAAGCCGCTGTTGAAAAACGGCGCACCTTCGCGATCATCAGCCACCCTGATGCCGGCAAAACGACCCTGACGGAAAAGCTCCTCCTCTATTCGGGCATGATCCAGACAGCCGGCATGGTCAAGGGACGCAAGGGGCGCAAGGCCGCGACGTCCGACTGGATGGCCATGGAACAGGAGCGCGGCATCTCGATCACCTCATCTGTCATGCAATTTACCTATAAAGACACCATCATCAACGTCCTCGATACGCCAGGCCACGAAGATTTCTCCGAAGACACCTATCGCACCTTGACCGCCGCCGATTGCGCCATCATGGTGATCGACGCCTCCAAGGGGGTCGAAAAGCAAACGCGTAAGTTGTTCGAGGTGTGTAGGTTACGTCAAATTCCGGTTCTGACGTTCATCAATAAAATGGACATGCCCGGCAGAGACCCTCTGGATCTCATGAACGAGGTCGAAAACGTCTTGCAAATCCAGTCGTACGCTATGAATTGGCCCATTGGGACCGGCAGGGAATTCCACGGCGTGTTTGATCGGCAGACAAAAGAGGCCATTTTTTTCACAAAAACCTCCCACGGCGGCGCGCAAAAAGCAGATATAGAGCGCAAGCCGCTCGACGCTTCTAAATACGCGGATCTCCTGCAAGAGCTCTCGTTACTTGACATGGCCGGAAACGAGTTTTCGCACCACGATTTTTTAAATGGCAAAGTGACGCCTGTGTTTTTCGCCTCTGCGCTGACGAACTTTGGGGTCGAGCCTTTTTTCGACGCCTTCATCCACCTCGCCCCTTGTCCCCACGCGCGGCCTGCAAACAAAGACGACGGCACAGAAATCCTCATCGACCCTGTAGAACATTCTTTTAGCGGCTACGTCTTTAAACTCCAAGCCAACATGGACAGGCGGCATCGAGACAGCATGGCCTTCATTCGCGTTTGTTCGGGTGTTTTTGAGCGCGATCTGATCGTCAAGCACCATCGCCTCAAAAAAGAGATCCGCCTCTCTAGACCGCACAGCATGGTGGCAGGAGAGAGAACGACGCTCGATCTTGCCTATCCGGGCGATATCATCGGCGTCATCAATCCGGCCCACTTTGCGATCGGCGATACGATTTCGCTCACCGGCGGGTTTCAATTTAAGCCGCTTCCGCTCTTTCAACCGGAGATTTTCGCCAAAATTCATCCCAAAGACGTCGGGAAGAGGAAGGCATTCGATAAGGGCGTCTTGCAGCTCATCGACGAGGGAGCCATCCAGATGCTGAAATCGTATCCCGAAGGGGGCGATTTGATTTTTGCAGCCGTTGGCCGGCTCCAATTCGAGGTGATGCAGTATCGCTTGAAAGACGAATACGGCGTCGAAACGATCCTCACTCCTCTCCCCTATCAATGCAGCGCTTGGATTTTGGGCGATCTGGAAAGCTTTGCCAAACCGACAAACGCCGCCCTCGTGCAAGACCGCAAAGGCCGTCCTATGGCGCTTTTCTCAAGTCAGTGGGAAAAGGACTACTGTATGAAGCAAAATCCGAAACACACCTTCGCCAATGTGCTTGTTTAAGTTTCAGAACATGTTTCACGGCGCTGTTTAATCTTTTCTCTGCAACAAGGCCTGCCTTGACAGCGCTGACAATCGCCTTGTGAATCCGCTGCAGATCCGAAACAGCCAATTCCTGTTGTCCTTGCCCCTGAAGGCATCTGCCTCCGAAAAGCAAAAGATCGCAGCCTGCATTCAAGGCTTGCACTGCCACCTCGTCGATCGTACCATAATGCGCGAGCGCCCCCATGACCAGGGAATCTGCAATCACAGCGCCCTGAAATCCGATCACATTTCTTAAGTAAGAGATCGTCTTTTCGGACAGCGTCGAAGGGAGATCTGCATCGAAAGCTGGCACAAGAAGATGCGCCGTCATGACGGCCTCTGCATGCGGTGCAAGATGTCGGAACGGCAAAATCTCCATCGCCTCGAGTTGCGCAAGCGATTTATTCACGACAGGCAAATCGATATGGGAATCGACCGTCACATCGCCGTGGCCCGGAAAATGTTTGATGATAGCCAAGATTCCGGCGCGTGCATAGCCTTCCAGAGCTTTTTTCCCAAATAGCGCCACAAGTTCCGGGTCGTCCCCGTAGGAGCGGACGCCAATGATCGGATTTTGCGGATTGTTGTTCACATCGACAACCGGCGCAAAATTCGTATTTACGCCAGCAGCAAGCAATTCGCATCCCGCAATATAGGCATATTTTTCTGCAAGCGACGGATCTCCTGTTTTCCCGAGATCGCCGTTATCGGGAAGCGCCGTAAACCCCTTGCGCAGCCGAGCGACTCTTTTGCCCTCTTGATCCACGGCGATCAAAAGCGGAATGCCGCCCGCTTGCGCCTGCAACCCTGAGCTCAAATTCCTCACTTGATCCGGAGAGGACAATTCGTTTGCCCACGTGTAATAAATGATCCCGCCGACTTTGATCTCCTGAATCAAGATGCGGGAGTCCTCATTTGCCGCGCTGCCATGAAAATGGGCCATCATGATCTGCCCTACCTTGTCTTCTAAAGACATCCGCTCAACAATCTGCACTTCCTCAACAGGATACATCATGCTCGCTCCTTTTTTGAGGGCGGGATTCTATATTATTTGATCATTTTGAGCGATGAGGAACTCGGGTACGGGGATGAAAACGATGAGACCGTTTCATTAATTTTGTCTTTGCAGGCGTCCTACTCAGCTATACACAAACAACCTCAAAAGTTGGTTTTTAAGCCGCGTCACGCTGCCTCATTTCGGGCGATCGTAAGTGCCTTTGTATTTCTAATACTAAGGCACTTACGATCGCCCGAAATTCGGCAGCTTTCACGCGCTTAAAAACCAACTTTTGAGGTTGTTTGTGTATACATTCAACCAAAAATCCGCGCGCTGATTCGATCCCCGGCTCTGATTGCACAGCATTGCACAACGCTCTGAATCGTCGTCTGTGCCACAAACTGCACCGTGCCAGCAATCGCGATCCCGGAATGAGACGCCACGTTTTTAAAATAACTCTTTACATCGGTCGAACTGCTGTCGCACCAAGCCGTCATCGAGGCGATCCCCACAGCCGCGCACCCGAGTCCCAACACACTGTAGCCTACAACCGCCGTTGTCGTCGCTGTGACTGCAGCCGCCTTGCACAACGTAGCGATCGTCGCTGCGCCCAAACCCACTACCGTACCAAATGCCACTGGATTGACGTTTGCCATAAAAACACTCCCGTAAAGAATTTTGGTTCTTCCGACAAATGAGTACCTGTAGCGGGAAAGGGCATTAAGTCCGTAGATTTTTATCAGCCTTAATTATCAGTGTCTTGTGAGTTTCTGAGAGAATTTGGCAGGCGGGTAGAAAACAAAAGAAGCAGACATATAAAAGGAGCTTGAATCAAACACCCTTACGGGGAGGCTTCTTCTATGTCTACTTCTCTCTTGTATCATGCATACGGAATCAGCGGAATTCAATATCAATCTACAAAATTTGAGGCGGGGATAGTTACGATCCACGCTGCCATGGTCGATCCGCCTCAATGCAGGTGTGGGTGCACGCGCACAATCTTCAAAGGCCAAAAAAGTCGGCAGTTTAAAATGGTGCCGTTTGGTGGTAAGCCCTGTTTTCTGAACGTGCTTTTACACCGCGTAGCGTGTCCTCAATGTGGCCATAAATGGTGGCCTCGATTGCCTTTTATGAAAGGCAAATTTCGAATGGTGCGCTCCATGATAGCACACGTGCTGGATCTCTTGCATTTTAGCACTCTCCTGGATGTCTCACGGTTCCTCAAAATTAGCTGGAATGTCGTGAAGAGAATTCACAAAGAGAAATTGACTGCCCTCTATAAAACAATTCCCCTAGAAGATTTGGAATACATTACCGTCGATGAATTCAGCATACGGAAAGGGCATGAATACATGACCGTTTTCACAGATCTACGGTCGGGAAGAATTATTCACTCTGTAGAAGGCAGAACCATAGAAGCTGTTACTCCGTTTTTTAGGAAACTGGCAAAGCACGCACCAAAGTTAAAAGCAATCGCTATGGACATGAGCAAATCGTACTACCCAGCAGCACAAGAGTTTTTGCCGAACGTAGATGTGGTATTTGATCATTTTCATGTGACGGCTTTATTGAATAAAGCCCTGGACGAGGTGCGCAAAGATCAGCAGCAAAACCTATGTGGGGCCGATGCAAAAGTACTGAAGGGAAGTCGATTTTTATTCCTGAGAAATTATGACAATTTGGATCTAGAAAACCAAACGCGATTGAGTGCTTTACTGGCTGTAAATGAGCCATTATTTTTGGCACATTCCCTGAAGGAGCAATTCCAACTTTTCTGGGAGAAAGACTCTGTAGAGGAGGCGGAGCATTTTCTCGTCAGATGGGGAGTCGATGCCTTGGCAACAGGGCTAAAACCACTAAGACGAGTGGTCAAAACATTGCACCAATACAAGACGGGGTTATTGAACTATTTCAAACATCGAATCTCGAACGCTGCAGCAGAAGGCATAAACAACAAAATCAAGACGATGAAAAGGCAGGCCTATGGGTTTCGAGATATTGAATATTTTAAATTACGACTTTATCACCTACACGAGTCCAGGTACGCATTTGTCGGATGAACCAAATAACTTTTAGAGCTGCATAGAGAAAAAGTCTCGTTTTTCATAGATAAAAATTAATTGAGATTGGTATACTGCCTTCCTCAATGAAATGTTTGATCACCAAGCAACAACTTCTGAACAAGTACCGCGGGATTAAACATTCTCTCAACGAAAAAACTCGTCGTTTATGGTGTGCTTCTGAGGCGATTGCTATTGGTAAACATGGAGTTGCAATGGTCTCTGCCGTTACACAGATCACTCCACCCACCATCTATGCGGGGATCCGTGAATTAAAACGGAAACCCAATCGGAAAAAATCAGCTCAACGTATTCGTAAAAAAGGTGGTGGAACAAAAACCATTTTGAGCAAACAGCCTGGAATATCAAAAGAATTGGAATCATTGGCGGAGCCTGCTACAAAAGGCGATCCGATGACACCTCTTTTGTGGGTCAGTAAAAGTCTTAGAAATCTCTCCCGAGAATTGAAGAAAAAGGGCTATGATGTCAGCTACGACACAGTCTCCAATTTATTGAAAGACGCTGGATACAGTCTACAATTGAACAGGAAAGAAAGAGAGGGAAAATCAGTGCCGGATAGAAATGCCCAATTTGAACATATCAGTGAGCAAGCCAAGACTTTTCTTCGTGAAGGACAACCTGTAATCTCAGTCGATACTAAGAAAAAAGAACTGGTGGGCAATTACAAGAATTGGGGAAGGGAATACACAAGAAAGGGAGAACCTGTGGAAGTGAATATGCACGATTTTCCCGATGAGAAAGAAGGGAAAGTAGCACCCTATGGTGTGTACGATCTTGGCAAGAATAAAGGATGGGTGGGAGTTGGCATCACAAGTGATACTGCAGAGTTTGCGGTGAATACCATTCGCGATTGGTGGAAAAAGATGGGCAAAAAAGATTACCCCAAAGCATCCAAGTTGATGATCACAGCAGATTGTGGGGGCAGTAATGGCAATAGAGTTAGACTTTGGAAATGGGAATTACAGAGACTGGCCAATGAATTGCGGATGGACATCCATGTGTGTCATTTTCCTCCAGGAACAAGTAAATGGAATAAAATAGAACACAAAATGTTCAGCTACATCACTCTCAATTGGAGGGGAGTTCCCTTGATCAGCCGGGAAGCGATTGTGCAGCTGATCGGAAACACGACTACAGCCACGGGCTTAAAAATCAAATCGCAAATTGACTACAGAAAGTATGTGAAAGGTAAAGAAGTCGACGACAGAGATTTTGAGAGTATAGGAATACTTCCTGATAAATTTCATGGAGAATGGAATTATCGGATTGAACCTATGGTGAGAATCGGCATTACTCTATGAAAAACGAGACTTTTTCTCTATGCAGCTCTAAAAGTTATTTCCTGACAACCCCTTAGAGCAGATCAAAACAGACATCTTTCAGACCCAGCTACGCGCAGCCATGTCAGTTACCAAGGAGCTGATCTTGCTCTATTGGCGCATTGGTAAAACTCTATCGGAAAAAATACGAGAGGAAGGCTGGGGAGCCAAGCCTTTGGATCGCTTATCGAGAGACCTGAAAAACGGATTTCCCGATACCCAAGGATTTTCGCTGAGAAACCTTCAATACATGAGGAAATTTGCAGAAGGGTACCCTGATGCCAATTACGCAGCAGCTGCTGCGCAAATACCCTGGGGGCACAACATGCTCCTCCTCGACAAGGTCGAAGATTCGGCTCAGCGTCTCTGGTATATCCAGCAAACCATCGAAGGAGGCTGGAGTCGCAGCGTCTTGGAAAGCTGGATAGAATCCAATCTGTACGGGCGAAAAGGGAGAGCCATCACAAATTTCAAACACACCCTGCCCCCCATCCAATCGGATATGGCCGAACAGGCTCTCAAAGACCCATATAACCTGCAATTCATGACCCTGGAATCAGCTTACAGAGAAAAGGAGCTGGAGCAAGGGTTAATGGATCATCTGCAAAAATTTCTCGTCGAGCTTGGCGAAGGGTTTGCTTTTATGGGGAGGCAATACCCGGTTAAAGTAGAGGGGGAAGATCATTTGATCGATTTGCTGTTTTACCATGTAAAATTGCGCTGCTACGTTGTGATTGAGCTGAAAGCTACAGCCTTTGACCCAAGAGATGCGGGGCAGATGAACTTTTACTTATCCGCTGTCGATGATCTCTTAAAGCACTCAGAAGACCAGCCCACGATCGGCATTCTGCTCTGTAAAACCAAAAGCAAAGTCAAAGTCGAGTACGCATTGAGGAGATGTTCCAGTCCAATCGGGGTCAGCAGCTATGAAACCAGAATCATCAAAAGTCTTCCCAAAAACCTGCAATCGAAATTGCCCACCGTTGAAGAGATTGAAGCTGAACTATCATCAGCAAAACCTAAGAGAAAGAAATGACCGAATCCCCCTCAAAAGCTTATCCCTCTGTTCCCCTATGAGCGCCGGAGTCACATTAGACAATAACACTGCTCCGATCTGCTGCTTCCACCAGAGAAGCTGCGTTCCCTGCCTCTGAATGCACTTTCTCTTCGTAGGCAGCACATCACGCATGTAGCGATCGATCAGTTGGCCTAACGAGTGTTTTTTCGCCTCAGTCGTCTTGAAATGCTTGCCCTGGCGGATGTCGGATTCGATTTGTTGCGCCCAGAGCTTCGCATCCGTCCTTCTCAAAAAAGTAGCTCGTTGCGGCGATGCGCCTTTAATGCGGACTTGCACGCGGTAGCCGGTTGTGTTGCCATTTTTGTCTTTTCTCTCATCAATGCTTGCCATATCATTCCTTTTTCCGGCCGAAAAAGCGCAGCAGTGGATTCATAATCCATTGGTCAAAGGGCAAATCTCATAGAGACTGTGTTCCAAATTTGTTCCCTGTGGAACACTCTTGGAACAGTTGCTCTCAGAAATCGACCTCTTTTGACCTGCCTTCACTTTTCGACCTCTCGTTGTCTTGTTTCGTTGTGCGTTGTGAGCAAGTGTTCCGTGAGTGTTCCACGGAACGAAAAAGGCACCTAAGACTCACGCCTTAAGTGCCTGTAAATGAGTGTCTCCGGGTGTATGATTCGAACATACGACCAATGGATTAACAGTCCACTGCTCTACCACTGAGCTAACCCGGAATAGAAGGCACCATCTTAATTTTTGAGGCGATTAAATTTCAAGAGATTTCCCTTGAGGGTGAAGAGGATACCTGATACGCTCGGGGCTGTTTTACAACAAAATCTATGAATGAAGAGCTTGCAGGTTATGTCGAGGCGATCGTATTCACCCAGCCGGAAAACGGCTTCACGGTGGCGCGGCTCAAAGAGCCGAAGAAGAAAGACCTGACCGTCATTGTAGGCTATCTCCCCTCCCTGCAGCCGGGCGAAACGGTGATGTGCAAGGGGGTTTGGAAGATCCACCCGGCCCATGGCAAGCAGTTCGAGGTCGCTGACTACACGGTCGAGATGCCGAACGACGTCGTCGGTATCCAGAAATATCTTGAATCGGGCTTGGTCAAAGGCATTGGGCCGGTGTTTGCGAAAAAAATCGTGGATCAATTCGGGATCGACACGCTCACCGTCATCGATCAGACGCCGCATAAATTGCTGGATATTCAGGGCCTGGGCGCAAAAAAACTGGAAAGCCTCGTCACGTGCTGGAAGGAACAGCGCTCCATCCGCGAGGTGATGATCTTTTTGCGCGCGCATGGAGTCAGCCCCGCCTATGCGCAGAGAATCTACAAGGCCTATGGCGACGAGAGCATCAAAAAAGTGCGGGAAAATCCATATAAGCTCGCCAAAGATATCTTCGGGATCGGGTTCAAGATCGCCGACGCGGTGGCGCAAAAACTGGGATTCGCCTTGCACTCCGCGCAGCGCATCGCCGCCGGGATCGAGTATGTGCTGTGGGAGCTCTCCAACGACGGCCATACGTGCTATCCGATCAACGAATTTCCCCCGCTTGCCAAAGAGATCCTGGAAGTAGACATCCCTCTCATCGAAGCAGAAATGCAGTCGCTCATCCAAAAAGATTTCCTCGTCAAGCAGGACGAGATGATCTGGCTCAAACCGTTTTTCGCCTATGAACTGGGCATTGCGGGCGATTTATATCGTTTGCGCACAAGCCCGCAGGTGATTCGCCCGATTGACGCCATTAAAGCTGCCGATTGGTCGGAAGAAAAAATGGGGATTCAATTTGCGCTGCAGCAAAGAGAAGCGATCATCAAGGCGCTGACCGATAAAGTGCACATCATCACGGGCGGGCCGGGCACGGGAAAAAGCACGATTACGAATGCGATCTTGCGCGTGACGGAAAAATTGACGACGAAAATCCTCATGGCAGCGCCGACGGGCCGCGCAGCGAAACGGATGATGCAGATCACGCATCGCAAGGCCTTCACGATCCATGCGCTGCTCGAGATGGACTTTGCATCGGGCGGGTTCAAGCGGGGGCGGGATAAATTGCTCGATTGCGATCTGCTCATCGTCGATGAGGCGAGCATGATCGACACGCCGCTTTTGTTCTCTTTGCTCCGCGCGATTCCGAGCGGCGCGCGGCTGCTGTTTGTGGGCGATATCGATCAGCTGCCCAGTGTAGGTCCGGGAACGGTGCTGCGCGATCTGATCCACTCCGGCGCGATCGGCGTCACACGATTGACCGAGATCTTCCGGCAAGCCAAAGGCTCCCAGATCATCATAAATGCCCATAAAATCAATCAAGGCGAGTTCCCGAACCTCAACACAGGTTCCGAAAGCGATTTCCATTTTATCGAGGCGGAAACACCGGAAGCGATCCAGCACATCATTTTGCAGCTCGTGGGCAGAGACATCCCGGACAAATGGGGATTCGATCGGATCGAAGATATCCAAGTCCTCTCCCCCATGAAACGGGGCGCCGTGGGAACGGAACTCCTCAACGATGTTTTGCAAACACTCCTCAATCCGTGCACGCAGCCCCTATTTCGCGCCGGAAAAAAATTGCATGTGCAAGACAAGGTGATGCAGATCCGCAACAACTACGATAAGGGGATTAGCAATGGGGACATCGGGAGGATCGAGGCGATCGATGTCAAAGAGCAGCAGCTCCTCGTCTCATTCGATGGGAAGTCGGTCGAATATGATTTTTCGGATTTGGACGAACTGGTCTTAGCGTATGCGACGTCTGTCCACAAATATCAGGGAAGCGAATGCCCGTGCATTGTGGTTCCCATCCATACATCGCATTTCAAATTGCTCCACCGGAACCTGCTCTATACGGCCGTGACGCGTGGAAAAAAACAGGTCTATCTCGTCGGCATGAAAAAGGCGATCGCAATCGCCGTCCACAACGCCCAAGTGCAAAAACGCCACACAGGGCTGGAAGCAGCCATCAGACAAAAATGCGCTATACGATGAAAATCTCATAGATTTAGCCGTTCTGCAATATCTGACTGACCAAGCCTAGGCACTTTAGAGCAGCCTCGCGCTGCTCACTGAGCGGCTGATGGGCGTCAATATACTGAATCAAAAAAGCCTTCACCCCTTCAATTTCATCCTTGAGCTTTGAAGTAAGATGAGGATCTTTATCATGAATCGCTGTAGCAAGCGCTATTTCGACAGCACGCATCTTAAACGCTAGATGCCAATTGCCTGACGTAACAAGAGTATTAAACATATTTTGCGCTTCTGTATATTCTGCTCTCAAATAACTCGGCACCGGACCGGAAATAAGTTCTTGGTATGTATCATTAACTGACTGTACTGATTCCACTATTATACTCCTATTAATCTAATACTATTATAATATATATAAATTTTTTTATCAACTAATATTTATAACCGCGCATTGTTGATACATAAATCACTCATACAAAGCATGTTAAGCCAAGAAACGACATGATTTTCTTGTTATGACATTATTCGGATTGTTGTTATGTTGCAATTAAATTTTAATTATAGTAAAATAATAATTGATAGGTAATTAATTAAGGAGTTTACAATGAATTCAGTAACAGATAGTAGATCAAAGTCACCCAATTTATCAGAGGCGGCGCAGACCATAGAAAAAGAAAAAGCTCAAGAATCTCGCATATCCAGGGTTATGAACGTCGTTTCTGGAGGTAATAGAATCAGAGTAATTATGAAGCGATTCCAGGATGCCACCGAAGCCATAACAAGACTTTCGCAATGTCAGTCAATCCAAAAAGGCAGAATCCAAGAGCTCACAGAAGATCTTGGCATTATCAAGGATATGGGAAAGGATATGGGAGGGAGTCTTCCCGCAAAAGACATTCTTCCCGCGACAAGGGACGAGGCACGAGCATTCTTGGAAAACGCAGGAGCTTTGGATTCCGAGTGTGAAGCCCGTTCCATGGCAACGAGATTAGAGAATCGTTGTAAATCACTCGAAGAGACTCTTCAAGCACTGCATGAGAATATTAAAGAGGTAGAGTACGATGCACTCTGAACTGGACAAAACACAAAACAAAAACCGCGAAGACTCTATTCGAAAGCTGCATACGCTGCACTCTGAACTGGACAAAACATAAAGTAGCGCGCAGCGCGCATTTTCATTTTTGTTGTGTACACAGTGAGCGCTTAAGAAAAAATGCGCCGGACACGCGCCGCCGACAAATAGACCGCATTCGCAACAGAATCTTTCGCTTCGACGACCCATGCGGCTGCCGCACTCGCGCCCGCCTGAATAGCGCGGCTGACAATGACAAAATAGGCGCCGACAACGTTCGCTACTTTCATCGCCGCTATCCGCACGCGGCCGTTTGCCCGCTCTATGACGCGCCACACTTTTTGCGATGCGTAAACAATCGCTTTTCCAATCGGCTGCAGCGCTGCGCGGTAAACGATTTTAGCCATTGGAACAACGGCCGTATTCCATATCCGGCGAGACGCTTGCACAACGGCGTCGGCCACTTTGATCAAATGTTTCTGCACAAACCGCGCTGCAGGAACAACGGCCGTATTCCATACCCAGCGAGATGCTTGCACAACAGCATCGGCAACTCTAATCAAATGTTTATGCAAAAATTGCGCTGCAGGAAGAACGGCTGCGTTCCATACCCAGCGAGACGCTTGCACAACGGCATCAGCGAGTTTGACCAAATGTTTATGCAAAAATTGCGCCAAACGCCCAATATTTTTTGCGCAAGGAACCACAATCGCCTTCCACGTCCACCGCACGGCCCGACTGATGGCTTTGACTAAAGGCTTGATCACAAAACGAAACGCCGCATCGATGGCCTTTGCGAGCTGTTTCCCAGCAAAATGCGCGGCATGGCGTATGCCATTTGCAAGCGGGACCACGACTGTTTTCCACGCCCACTTAGCGATATGTTGCATTGCGCGTCCTAAAGGCCTCAAGATATGACGCACTGCGGCATCAATGACTTTTGCCAACTTCTCTGCAGCAAAATGCGCGGCATGGCGTATGCCATTTGCAAGCGGGACCACGACTGTTTTCCACGCCCACTTTACCGCATGAACAACTGCCTTGCTGAAGGGAACCCAGAGAACTCTATGTGCGAATTCTGCAATCTTGGCCGCTTGCGTTGCGAGAAACCGGACCGCTTGTCCCACTTTATTGGCGAGAGGAGAGAGGATGTGTTGCACAGCAAAATTGGCTGCCCGCGGAAGCCCCTGCGTCACAACCCATTTCGGAGCGACCCAGCCCACTGCGTAGACCGGAACCGCGATCGATAAAAACGCATACTTCCCCACAAGGAATAACTTATCTCCAACAACTGTCATCGCTGCCGCTGCGGTCTTCGCCGCAGATCCTGTCAAAGTAGCGCTCGAGAGAACTTTTGCTGCAATGCCCCGTAAAACGACTCCGGCGCCCGCCGCAGCGCCCGCAAAGGCAAGGACGCCTATGCCTACTTGAAGCGCTTTCAGCGCAATATCCCGCCCTGTAATCTTCTTTTCAAAAGTTGCGTGCGGTATATTTAAATCTTTACAAGAAACAGCATAAACAGAACTCATGATCACCTTTTTGTAAATTTCATCGTAATTATACTCATTTAAATGAATTAAAAAACACGAAAACAGGGGACATCTATTTTCCTGAAAATAGTTTACAAAAATCCAAACTTTCTTTACACTCGCCCCATGCGATTACTCATTACACTGTTTATTTGTGCAATCGGCTCTCTGGTGGCCGAAGAAGAACATCTATTTAGGGGCAAGCACCTGATTGCCAGTTATTCCGGGTGCGATATACAAGCCCTTTCCGATGTGCCCACACTACGAGAAGTCATGAAGCAGGCTGTCCAAGAATGCGGAGCGACCATCGTAGACTCTGTATACTGTACGTTTGAAGGCGATGGCCTGACCATGGTATTCCTCCTTTCGGAAAGCCATGCCAGCATCCACACCTATCCAGAACATGCAGCTTGTTTTGTCGACCTGTTTACTTGCGGTGAAAAATGCTCCAATAACAAATTCGATGCAGCGCTCCGCGCGTATCTGCAGCCGACAGACGTCCACATAAAAACGCTCATCCGACACGAAGCATCGGAAGAATACTGAGAGTTCTCCTTAGCATTTGCAAAATTGAACGCAAAGACGCAGAGTCGCAAAGACGCAGAGTCGCAAAGACGCAGAGTCGCAAAGACGCAGAGTCGCAAAGACGCAAAGAAATCTTTGCGTCTTCGCGACTCTGCGTTCAATTTTGCAAATGCTGAGTCGCGTATTTTTGATTAGGCTTTGACTTTGCGTCGATCGATATAATCGATGACATCGGAAACTGTTTTCAATTTCTCAGCGTCTTCTTCAGAAATCTCAAACCCAAATCTCTCTTCGAACGTCATAATTAATTCGGTTAAATCCAATGAATCGGCATTGAGATCTTCGACGAAAGACTTTTCTGGGGTCACATCCGCCACATCTACGCCGAGTTGTTCGACGATAATATCAATAACTTCCTGTTGTACAGACATAATTTCCTTGCATTTGTTTGTTTACATGACCATTCCGCCGTCAACGGCAAGAACCTGTCCCGTAATATAGGTGGACTGATCGCTTGCCAAGAACAAAACCGCTTGCGCAATGTCATGCGGGTGTCCTATACGGCCTAATGGAATTTTTGTGAGAATTCCCTCTTTCACTTGAGGAGGGAGAACTTCTGTCATTTGCGTTTCAATGTATCCTGGGGCGATGCAATTCGCTCGAATCCCTCTGCTGGAAAGCTCCTTCGCGAGAGACATCGTAAACCCAATCATCCCCGCTTTCGAAGCAGCATAATTCACCTGTCCGGCATTTCCTGTCAAGCCAACGACGGAGGTGATGTTGATGATCGATCCTGCTTTCGCCTTCATCATAGGACGGGCCAGCGCGCGGCACGTGTTGTAGACAGATTTGAGATTGACTCCCATCACAACATCCCAATCTTCTTCGCTCATCCGCATCAAAAGATTATCGCGCGTAATGCCGGCGTTATTCACAAGAATGTCGAGTTTGCCAAATGAGGCGAGGAGTTTTCCGATCGTCTCTTCTACGGCAGCGGATTGAGAAACATCGACGAGGAAGGAGAGAACTTTTTGCGAAGGATCGAGTCGAGCCGCTTCAATTTCTTGGACTGCTTGCGCTGCCCGTTCTTGATTGGTTCCAAAAATCGCAACATCAGCTCCCTGCGCCGCAAACAGAAGCGCGATCGCTTTGCCAATCCCTGCGGTCCCCCCGGTAATTAAGGCTGTTTTCCCTTTTAACAATTGCATTGTAAACACTCCCCTATTTGTTTTGCCGCCGCATCCAAATCAGCCACCTTGTCAATCGACAACGTAAGCCCTGTTGTTCCAATTTTGCGGTTCATGCCGGAAAGAGCCTTCCCGCAGCCTATTTCCAGGTAAAGGTCGATTCCTTGAGCTTGCATGGCCAAAATCCCCTGCTCCCACCGCACCGACTGCGTTACCTGCGAGATCATGTATTTCCGGATCTCTCCGATGGACCCCACAAATGCGCCCGGCGCGTTCATCACGAGGCCTACCTTTGTTTCCACAAGCGGCGCGCTTGCAATAAAAGGCATTAAAGCATCTTGCGCGCGTTGCATCAGCCCACTATGAAACGCTCCGGAAACCGTGAGCGGAATCACCCGTTTCGCGCCGTGCGCCTTCAGCGCCGCTTCGCCTTTCGCAATCCCCTCTTTCGTGCCGGAAATCACCGTCTGTCCCGGGCAGTTGTAGTTCGCGACCCATAGACCTTCGGTGCCCTTAACAGCTGCTGCCACTTCCTCCGCATTGAGTCCTAAAACAGCCGCCATCGTGCCGGGAACCTTCTCGCAGGCCTCCTGCATCAAACCTGCCCGTTTTTGCACGAGAAGCAGCGTCTCTTTGAAGGAGAGTTTCCCCGACGCGCAAAGAGCTGTGTATTCTCCAAGACTTAAACCCGCGCACACAAACGGCATAACCTCAGGCATTTGCTGCTGGATGACGCGCAAGATCGCGATGCTCGTAATGAAAATAGCGCACTGACTATTCTTGGTCTGTGTGAGCAAGTCTTCAGAGCCCTCAAAAATGATTTTCGAAAGAGAAAATCCTAAAATTTCGTCGGCTTCTTCAAACGTTTCCCGCGCAATTGCAAAAGAGGCTGCGAAATCTTTGCCCATGCCGACATATTGCGCGCCTTGACCCGGAAATAGGAAAGCGATCTTTTTCATGCCATCCCCTTGAGCAGCGCAGCGCCCCACGTGAAGCCCCCGCCAAATGCCGTCAAAAGAATCTGGTCTGTGGGCTGCACCTGATATTGCTTGCGCAGCTCGTCGAGCGCAATCACAACGGTCGATGCAGATGTGTTCCCATATTTGTGCACTGTCTTGAAAATTCTTTCGGGAGGCAAATGTTCGAACCGTTTGGCGATCGCGTCGATGATCCGCACATTGGCTTGATGCGGGATGAGATAGGTGACCTCTTTCTCAGAACTTCCTCCAGCGTCTAAACACTCTTTACAGGCTGCTTCCATGCGGCGCACAGCGTGCTTAAACACCTCGTTTCCGGCCATTTTGATGTAGTGCTGCCCGCATGCCACCGACTCAGCAGAGGCCGGCTGGCGGCACCCGCCGGCCGGGAGGATCAAAAGATCTGCTTGCTCCCCATCCGCGCCCAAAGTAATGCACGCGATCGAAAGACCTTTCCCTTCCGAAGACACGACGCACGCCCCGGCCCCGTCTCCAAATAAAATACACGTGCCGCGATCCTTATAATTGGTGATGGAAGAGAGTTTTTCGGCGGCGACGACCAAAACATTTTTATACACGCCCGATTCAACAAAAGATTTGGCCATCGACAGGGCGTATAAAAAGCCCGTGCAGGCCGCTTGAATATCGACCCCGCTCGCCTTTTTCGCTCCGATTTGCTGCTGAATGAGGCAGGCTGTGCTCGGGAATATGTAATCGGGGGTGGTCGTCGCTACAATGATAAAATCGATTTGATCGGCTGTGATGCCTGCGTCGGCGATTGCCGCGGAAGCTGCTGCAGCGCCCATATGAGACGTATGCTCATCCGCACGAGCAATACGCCGCTCTTTCATCCCGGTGCGCGACACGATCCACTCATCCGATGTCTCGACCATCTTTTCGAGATCGTGGTTGGAAAGCACCCGCTCGGGCAGGTAAGAGCCCGTTCCAATAATTTTTGCTTGTTCAGCCATTTTTTGAATGTTCTCTAATTCGGGGTTCAGTTTACCTGATCGCCCCTTTAAAAGGGAACTCTTCAAAAAATCGTTATGGCCCTCGATGTTGTGGAGGGTGTGAATGCGCCCACTTAAAATGCGTTGCCGTGAGCTCCCTCACTTTTCCTGTAGTGGAATGCGCAAACCCCGGAGGAGCTGACGAAGCGCGAATCTGTTTATCTGAGGTAGTCGGCGTCCGAGGGATTGCGCCCTTTGCGGCAGATTCCATCAAGTCTCGAGTCTCAAGCTGCTCAAAACTCGGATCGATGGGTAATTGTCTGTGCGAAGCGGGATTAACTTCCATAAACTCCTCCAAAAAAAGACTTGGTTTAACTGGACTTTGTCCAGCTTAAGCTATATTTTATTGCCCCGATTTTGTCCAGAAACAAAAGAGCCCTAGACAATATTTGCGGAATCAGTTCCAATGTCCATTGATGAATCCTAATTTTGATCGCGAAGAAGCGAAAAAATTTCTCGCAGAGCGAGAAAATAAAGAAAAAGAACAAAAAGAGGCCGAGAGAAAACAGGTTTTGCAACAGGTCATAGAAGTCCTGAAAGAAGAATTTGCCGGATCTAGCGTTGAGGTCTACTTAGTGGGCTCTATTATTATCCCGTTTCGTTTTTCGTCGCGTTCTGATGTCGATATTGTCGTAAAAAATTATACGGGAGATCGATTTGATCTCTGGACGAAACTGGAAGGGAAAATTGACAGACAGATAGAAATTATCCCCTTTGAAACATGTCATTTCCAAGAATCTGTGCTAAAAGATGGGTTGAGAGTGCTTTAATGGAAAAATTTTCGCTGCTTTTAGGATATTTTGATAAACAAATACAAATCATAGAAAAATTACAAAAAGAACTTATCCACGTCAATTTACACATTTACGACAAACAATTCCTGTTTGCGCTAAGAACGCAGCAATTCTACACAGCCCTCGAAGATCTCTTTAAACAAATCGCAAAATCATTTGAAAACCACATTGAAAACCTCGGAAATTTCCACAAAGAAATTCTCCTTCGCATGCATCTTGAAATCCCAAAAATACGACCTGCTGTCATTTCCAAACAAAGCTTATACACAAACAACCTCAAAAGTTGGTTTTTAAGCCGCGTCAAAGCGCCGAATTTCAACGATCGTAAGTGCCTTTGTATTTCTAATACTAAGGCACTTACGATCGTTGAAATTCGGCAGCTTTCACGCGCTTAAAAACCAACTTTTGAGGTTGTTTGTGTATACATCTCCTCGACAAAATAAGGGCTTTTCGTCATTTTATTCGCCATGCTTACGACTGCGAACTAAACGAAACTGAACTAGAAATTATTCAAAACAAACTAAAAAAAGAATATGTGATTATAATTACTGACCTCCAAAATTTTCGCTCTTTTGTTCTCTCCCTCACAAAAAAAAGTTAGAGTTTTAAATCCTGACATCATGCAAAAATAAGACAAGATTTTATGACGGCGTTTTGGAATTTGCTATCTAAGCTCTGGTGGGCGCTCCTCTCTTTGCGCTACAAAATCACAGTGCAAGGCTTAGAAGATCTGCGCCCCGAGAAACTCGCGAAGAAAGGGGGCATTCTCTTCCTGCCGAATCATCCGGCCCATATGGATCCTCTGTTCCTATTTATTCTTTTGTGGCCCAAATTCCGGATGCGGCCGCTCGTCATCGAATATATTTATCGACTGCCTCTGCTAAAACCGTTCATGAAGCTCGTCAGGGCGCTTTCGATCCCCAATTTCGACACCTCCGTCAATCAGATCAAAATCAAAAGAGCGCAGCAATCGATCCTCCTCATCGCAGACGGCCTCAAGCACAAGACCAATTTCATCCTCTATCCCGCGGGGCGTTTAAAGAGCGTAGGGAGAGAAGTGCTGGGAGGCTCGTCGGCCGCCCACGCTCTGGTGCAGGAATGCCCGGAGGCCAATGTCGTGCTCGTGCGCATTTCGGGACTTTGGGGCAGCAGTTTTTCGAGAGCGATTACTGGGGTTTCGCCCGATCTTGCCAAAACCCTCTGGCATGGCTTTAAGACTCTCTTGAAAAACGGGATTTTCTTCGCCCCGAGAAGAAAAGTCACGATTACCATTTCCTTGGAGCCGAAAGATTTGCCAAGACAGGGTTCCCGCGTCGTCTTCAACCGCTTTTTAGAAAATTGGTATAATCAATACTTGGACGATCAGAAACGGCTATGCGTGGATGAGCCTTTGCGCCTCGTCTCGTATGCCTTCTGGAAAAAAGATCTCCCAAAAATGGTGGAGCAAAGGCAGCAAAAAATCCGCTCCGACAAAGTCGTCATCTCTTCCGAGACGCGCTCGAAAATCTTCGATGAGATCCGAAGGATTTTGAACAACCCCGACCTCGAAATCAATCCGCCCATGATGCTCGCGGCCGATCTCGGCATGGACTCGCTCAACATCGCAGAACTCATCACCTTCCTCTGCCAAGAATTCGATATCGAGGCATTGCATCCAGAAGATCTCGAAACGGTGCAGCATCTCCTAGAAATCGCAGAAACGGCCAAAGCGGCCGAACACACGCACAAACAACTCAGCACAGCCAGCTTCCCGAAAGAAGAAAATAGACCTGCCCCTGCTTTGCCGCAGGGAAACACCATCCCCGAAGCGTTTCTCAATGCCTGCAAGAGGATGGAGAATTTTTGCGCCTGCGGCGACGACCTCGTCGGGACGCTCAGCTACAAAAAAATGAAGCGCGCCATTTTGGTGCTGGCGATGCATTTCCGAAAAATGCCCGATTCGCACATCGCCGTGCTGCTGCCGGCGTCCGCCGGAGCCTATCTCGTGATTCTCGCGCTGCTTTTTGCCCGAAAGGTTCCTGTCATGTTGAATTGGACGCTCGGATCGCGCTATCTCGACGAGATGATGCGCTTAAGCGGGGCCAAAACAACAATTTCCTCGTGGCGCTTCTTGGAACGGCTTTCCCACGTTGAATTCGGATCCTTGATCGACCATCTCGAATTTCTCGAAGATATCCGCCAAAACATCTCCTTAAAGACAAAACTGAAGGGCGCGTTTCTATCCATGTGCTCTCCTTCCTTTGTCCTCCGCGCCTCTGGCCTCCATCACCTCAATGACAACCACCCGGCCGTCATCCTCTTCACCAGCGGCACGGAAGCCAATCCGAAAGGGGTCCCCCTCTCGCATAAAAACATTTTGTCCAACCAGCGCGCGGCGATGCAGTGCATCGATCTCAGCCCTGAAGACTCCATTTATGGCATTTTGCCTCCGTTTCACTCGTTCGGATTTTCGGTCGCCGGCATTTTTCCTTTGCTGTCAGGCCTGAAAGTCGCTTTTTACCCGGATCCCACCGATAGCTTCGCTTTAGTGGAAGGCGTCGACAGATGGAAAATCACCCTCTTTTGCAGCGCGCCGAGTTTTCTGAAAGGGCTTTTATACGCCGCAAAACCAGGCCAGCTCGACTCTGTGCGGATCTTCATCAGCGGAGCCGAGAAAGCTTCGCAAGAGCTCTACGACCAGATTGAAAAATTGGGCACGGGAGCCAAACTCGTCGAAGGCTACGGCATCACCGAATGCGCCCCCATCATCAGTTTAAACCGCTTCAATTTGCCTCCGAAAGGCGTGGGCCATCTCATCCCGAACATCGAATTCTGCACGATCCATCCCGAGACTTTAGAACCTCTTCCTTATGGCGCGGAAGGCGAAATCTGCGTCCGCGGCCCGAACGTATTCAGCGGCTATTTGGACAACCCGCGAACGCCGTTCATCGAACTCCGAGGAAAGCAGTGGTATCGAACAGGGGACATCGGCTATCTCGATAAAGACGAGACAGTCATTCTGTCAGGCAGATTAAAACGCTTCACAAAACTCGGCGGGGAGATGATCAGCCTCGGCGCCATTGAAGAAGTGCTCGCCAAAGCATCGGAACACTCTGTCGAGGAAGGCCCCTCGGTCGCTGTATGCGCAGATGAGCGCGTGGCGGGCAAGCCGCAAATCATCGTCTTCACCACCAACAATCTCAATAAAGAAAAAGCGAATGAAATCCTCAAAAATTCAGGATTTAGCCGTCTTGTCAAAATCTCTTCTGTCCAAAAGATCAAAGAAATCCCCATCCTCGGCACAGGAAAAACCAACTATCGACATCTGCAGACACTGATTTATGCACCTTAAACTTTTTAACACAGAGACAAAAACGTTCGATGAAGTGCGTCCGCATCACGAGGGCGCCATCCGCATGTACACCTGCGGGCCCACCATTTACAACTTCGCCCACATCGGCAATTTCCGCACCTACATATTTGAAGATCTTTTGCGCCGCACGATCCGATTTTTTGGGTTTAAGATTGAGCAGGCGATGAATTTGACAGACATCGACGACAAAACGCTCCGCGGCGCTATTGAAAAAAACATCACGCTCAAAGAGTTCACAGAGCCGTTCCGCATCGCTTTTTTTCAGGATCTCGGGACATTAAATATCGAGAAGGTCGAATATTATCCGGCCGCGACAGACTATATTGCAGAGATGATCCGGATCATCGAAGAGCTGCAAAAAAAGGGGATCGCCTACACAAGCAAAGACGGCAGCGTCTACTATGCGATTCGGAAATTTCCAAAGTACGGCAAACTTTCCCATTTTTGTTTGGACGATCTTAAAATCAACGCATCCGGATATAATTGCGCCGACGAATACGACAAAGACAACATTGCCGATTTTGTTTTGTGGAAGGCGTATGATCCGGAACGCGACGGCCAGATCTATTGGGACAGCCCCTTTGGCAAAGGCCGTCCCGGCTGGCACATCGAATGCTCCGCCATGGCGATGAAATTGCTTGGCGATACGATCGACATCCATTGCGGCGGCGTCGACAACATGTTCCCCCACCACGAAAACGAAATCGCCCAATCGGAAGGCTGCTCGGGAGTTCGTTTCGTCTACACGTGGGTCCACGTAGAACACCTGCTCGTCGATCACAAAAAAATGTCCAAAAGCCTCGGCAATTTTTATACGCTGCGCGACATCATCGAGAAAGGTTTCTCAGGCGCGGAACTGCGCTATCTCCTCCTCTCTGCGCACTATCGAACGCAGCTTAATTTCACGTTTGATTCATTGTTTGCCGCAAGAGCGAGTCTGCAAAGGATCGAAGATCTTATTTGCCGCTTGCGTGCCATCAACGCCCCCGCAGAAGCGCGCGCGCATGTGTTCGACAGGCTGCAAGAGGCCGAGAAAATGTTTAAAGAGGCGCTCGCCGACGACATCAATATTTCCGCAGCTTTGGCTGTTTTATTTGATTTAGTTCGTGATGTAAATTCTTTCTGCGACCAAAAAGCCGTGGGCGCAGCAGAAGCGAAAGCAGCGCTCGCGGTTTTTGAAAAATGGGATCAAGTGTTAGGCGTGCTGCCTCTGCATAAGCTCGAGGAGATCCCGCACGATCTCCTCGACCTGCTACGGCACCGCGAGGAAGCGAGGAAAATAAAAAATTTTAAAAAAAGCGACGAGATGCGCGATGCGATTTTATCCCGCGGGTACGTGATTGAAGACACCCCGACAGGCGCCCGGCTCAAACGTCAGAAATAATCCGTTTATCGAAATACCTGCAAAGTCACCCGCACTCCCCACAATAGAGAAAATTAAAAGACAAAAATGCTGGAAACGTGCTTTAATGGGGCACCCAAATGCAACAAATGAATAAAAAAGGGCTTACCCCCGACGAACTTTTTCTCATCAAACTCTACCAAATCGCCAATACAAGAGGCGATCCGCACTGCCCTGTGGACACGGCACAGGTCGCAAAGGCCATCTGCTATAAGGAAACAGCCGTCAAAAACATCGTCAACATGCTCGCCCAGACAAATTTCATTAAAAAAATCAGTAGCGCATCTGTCTCCCTCACCCCGCACGGCCAAAAATTTGTGATGAACGAACTCCAATGACCCACGTTCCTCTCGCAGAACATTTACGCCCCGCAAACCTCGACGAAATGGTTGGACAAACCCATCTTGTAGGCGCTGGCGGCTGGATCCGGCGCATCATTGCAGCGGGGGCGCCTCTATCCATTCTGCTTTGGGGACCTCCCGGCTGCGGCAAAACCACCCTCGCCCGTTTGTACGCAAAAGCCTTCGACGCCAACTTCCTCGCCTTCAGCGCCGTGTTCCAGGGCGTCGCCGATCTCAAAAAAGCCATCCACGAAATGGAAGCGCACCCGCTCTTTCAGAAAAAACTCGTCATCTTCGTCGACGAAATCCATAGGTTCAATAAAGCCCAGCAAGACGCCTTCCTCCCATTTGTCGAAAACGGTAAAATCATCCTCATCGGCGCCACCACAGAAAACCCCTCGTTCGCCCTCAATAACGCGCTCTTATCCCGCCTTCGGCTCCTTATTTTGAACCCACTGACTGATGAAGAACTGGGCGCTCTCTTGCGCCGCTTTGAAACCCGCAGCAAAGCATTGCCGATCACAGAGGAAAGCAAAAAAGCCCTCATCGCCTGGAGCGGAGGCGACGCCCGCCACCTCATCAATATGCTCGAAACTTTAGCCCTCGCCCCAGATACGCCCCTTCTGACCCCGGACACGCTCGGCATCTGGGTACAGCGCAAAGCGCCTCTCTACGACAAGGCAGATGAAGGCCACTACAACCTCATCTCCGCGCTGCACAAAGCAGTCCGCGGCTCGGATCCCGACGCTGCCCTCTACTGGTTTGCCCGCATCTGCAACGGCGGCGAAGACCCCTGCTTCTTGGCACGGCGCATCGTCCGGATGGCCAGCGAAGATGTGGGATTGGCGGATCCGGGCGCCTTGACCGTTGCCCTCAATGCCTCGCAAAGCTACGAGCAGCTCGGCCCCCCCGAAGGGGAGCTTGCTCTTGCGCAAGCCGTTGTATATCTGGCACTTGCACCAAAAAGCAACTCGATTTATACTGCTTTTAAACAGGCGATGCAGGAGGCCAAAGAAAGTGCGCATCTCCCACCCCCAAAAATCATTTTAAACGCCCCCACAGGACTCATGAAAGAACTCGGCTACGGCAAAGACTATATGTACGACCACGACGCTCCGGACGCCTTCTCCGGCCAAAACTACTTCCCCGACGGCTTAAAACGCCCCACCTTCTACACCCCCGTCGAACGGGGCTTTGAGCGCGAACTCAAAAAAAGATTCGATTATTTTAAAAAATTACGAGAAAACAAAAATTAATCTATGATTTACTAAAATACGACATATATTTAAAATAAATAGAAAAGGATGTAACAAAATGTCTTCAGTCTACGGATTAACTTCTCCCGCCTTAATTAAAGCGTCTTCCATATCTGCAACGGCATCCGTAACTCTTCTAGCACACCAGGTCAATTGCGCGATCATCGATAAAGGCGCGTTTAGCGGCAAAAGCCGCCCCCCCGATGCTTACTATGATGAAGAGCTAGGCGCAACACTCGGAACGTGCCGGGACTTTCGACGCGCAGCATCTGTCGAAATATCTGCAACATTTAAAGAACAATCTCTTTTTCATGTGGACGATTAACAAAAGGTTATTATGCCAAGAACACCACCCGTATCCCCCTTAAACAGAGATCTTCTAAGAACAACACATTCTCTTCCCGCAGGGCAGCAACACGCAGACTTGTCTCCCTTGGCAAGACGTGTGCTTAACCAAACACCTCCCCCTGCGACTCTGGAAACATTTTATCCCGCAACGCCCCAAACAACAGCAGGCCAACGTCTCCCTTGTCCTCCCACTGCCCCCCATAACGGAACCGCCTCTCCAGACTACACCCCTGCCACACCACCAGTCACGCCGCTAAGACCCCCACAAAGACATTTTCCCGCTGCGCGCACTCCCTCACCTGATGTCATGACGGAAGGCCGCCCTCCCGATTACGGACTCAACGATTACCACGCGCCTTAAAAAGCTTCAGGATCGGAAGCGCCATCGTGCATTGAGCGATTTGTATAAAAGGCATGAAAAGCGTGAAAAGTTTCATTCACAGATTGTTGTACGGAAGGGTAACGCTCGCTCGCTACTAAATCAGGTCCAAGCTGCTCTTCGACTTGTTTCCAGTCGATTCCAATAGGTGTTTTTTTCTCCCCATCATTGCTAAAAATAAAGGGAAGCCTTCCAGAAGTTGTGCTCACAGCGATTCCTAGCTTTTCCAACATCTTGCGTGCCGCGTTTTTTTCTGCACAATGCTTGGCTGCGTTTATTTCCAGGACTTTGGGGTTCTCTTTGATCTTCCTTAAGAATGCGTCAGCTTTTTCTCGAGTATCAAACTGATGCAACAGGAATCTCCAATTTGCGAGGTTTCTGAAAAATGCTTTTCTTGAAGGGTGAATGTCCGGTGTTGGCGGAGTAAAGAAGGGACAGATTTGCACTAGTTGCTTTAAGTCTTCCATAAGAGAGCAACGCACATATCCATGAGTGAGTCTCGTAGATCGAACATGTTGTATGTACGGCCAATCATCCTCTGCAATTGGGGCTGCTGTAGGGTTTGAGATACAGCGCAACGAGACCTTTTGGGTATTGGTCGTCGTAGGGTCGGGGAGCTGAGAACATTGCACACGGCTGGCAAGTGGGGAAGGGGGCTTCGAAGAATGAAAATCCCTAGATATAAACAAGAGGGGTCGCAGCTCCCAACCAGCACCAGGAATCCATGCTGGCATTAGAGGCCCAATAAGAACTCGGGAAACGGGGAACTGAGGCCTTTGATTATAGCCTGTGGCAGGCGGAGTCATCGGATCCTCATGAAAAACTTCAGACAGACGATCGTCTTGAGGATGTCGCCTAGAATAAACGGCGCAATCCCGAGAAGAAGCGCCTTTTGCAAGCCCACAAACGTCGCAAGATAACCGGCGCCGAGCATATACACAGCAAGCGTGCCCGCACAGAATGCAGTCGTTCGACTCGCAAGATTTTTTTCCGTGATGTAGCCCGCAATGAACGCCGCCGCAAGATACCCAATCAAATAACCGCCTGTCGGTCCCATGAGGCCAGCTAATCCGGACATGCCGTTTGTGAAAAGCGGAAACCCGCAAAGTCCCTGCGCTAGGAAGGCGAGCACAGCCAAAAAGGCCCGCTTAGAGCCGAGAAGAACGCCGAGGCAGAGAATCGTCTGCAGACGAAATGCGATGGGCACAGGCGTGAACGGCAGCGGGATCGAGAGCCGCCCTACGAGGGCGATCGCAAAACTTGCGAGCAAAACAATCGCGGCATCTCTCATAAAAGAAGCGGCTTGTGAATGCGGCGCGTAAGAGGTGGTTACGTATGACATAGTTTCTCCTTCGTGAATAAATCTTCCCAATCGGTGCAGGGCGAAGCAAATTCTTTTTCAACATGCGTAGACCATCCGGGGATCGATGAGATGAGCAGTCTTCCCTTGCGCTGCAGATGCAAAAACTTCGCATGATCTAAACTGATCGCTTTGCCTTCCGAATACTTCCGGTGAATGGGAAGGTCTTCTAGAAGCGTTTTAAAGCGCACGGCAAACGTTTGCGTAGTCGATGGCGTCGCGCGGAAATGACACGATTTCGCCGCAAACAGCCGCGATTTCAGGTGGTTGTATTCGGGGGCAAAATATTTATCGCGATGGTCGAATAACGTGACGTAGTCGGCCTCCGCAATGGCGAAGCCTTCCAGAAGAATCTCCACCCAGCCTGGACGATGCAGGTAATCGTCTTCGACAAAATACAAGATCGTCTCAGGATGCAGGTCTAACTTTTCAACATAGTCGAGCAGCTGCAAAAAAGCGCCGCTTTCCGTCCCTGCGCGAAGTTCTATGACCGGCTCCCTGATGAAATGCGCGCATCTGTCTCCCTTTGCGACATCCAGTAAAAAAGTCAAATTCGTTTTCGCCGGATCCATTGTGTCGAGCAAATTGCGATAGCACGCCTCGTGCGAAAATCCGGAGAGTCTTTTTTTATGCTGACTGATAGACGAAAACATGCAATGCCTAGAAAAAACTTCTATTTTCCCATGAAACACAGGCGCTGGCCGCTTTTTTTTACGCCAAAACATCATACAAGAACACTCTTCAGGTTGATGAGAATCGTCTTCCCTTCTTGATGCGTCACTCTGTCAATCGCTTCGCGCACATCGACCCACGCGCCGTTTTGAATTTCTTGGGCCTGCAAAATCACTTCTCCAGAGACGATCGCAGCAAAATAAATCACCCGCTTGGAAATCTTCTCGCCCTTCATCGTGAACTGATAATTTTCCACAAACGGATCGGCCTTCACAAAAGAGACAAAATCAAGATTGGTTTCTTCCTTCAGCTCGCGAAAGGCCGCCTGCTCGGGCGTTTCCCCTGCTTCCGCATGCCCTTTCGGAAAGCCCCAATAATGGCCCCGGTTGTGCTGAATGATAAAGACCTCCCAGAGCCCATTATGTTGTCTAAGAGGAATCACTCCAAACGATTCTTCGTATTTCATGATCGGTACGGTGCAAAAATGAGGGCCGCGTTATGTCCGCCGAATCCAAAGGCATTCACCATGCCGGCCGTGACAGAGAGGTCCTGCGCCGTATGCGGCACAAGATTAAAATCCGAAGTTGTGGGTTCCGGATTGTCGAGATTGATCGTCGGATGCACTTTGCCAGTGCGAATCGCCTGAATCGTCGCAATTGCGCCGAGCGCGCCTGCGGCGCCCAATGTATGGCCGATCAGCGATTTCGTCGCATTGACTTTCATGTGTTTGATCTGCGGGCCAAACACTTTGCGAATCGCCTCCAACTCGCACAAATCGCCCGCCGGCGTTGCCGTTGCGTGCGCATTGATGTAATTGACTTTTTCTTTTGCGATTCCGGCTGCCTTCAACGCCTCTTCCATGCAGAGAGCCACCCCCGACCCATCAGGCCGCGGATTCGTCATATGATAGGCGTCGCAATTGATCGCGCCGCCCAAATACTCGGCATAGATCGGCGCCCCGCGCGCGAGCGCGTGCCCCAGCTCTTCGAGAACGAGCACGCCTGCGCCTTCGCCCATCACAAACCCATCGCGGCCCGTATCCCAAGGGCGCGATGCTTTGGCCGGCTCGTCGTTCCGCGTCGACATCGCTTTGAGCGCCACAAACCCCGCAACCCCCACCGGATTGATCGGCGCCTCGGCCCCCCCGCAAAGCATGAGATCGGCCTTGCCTTCTTGAATCTGCTCCGCCGCCGCATGAATGCTATTGCTCGATGTTGCGCAAGCCGTTGATATTGAGAAGTTTGGCCCCATAAACCCGAGATCGATCGCGAGCAGCGCCCCGCCCATATTCGTGATGATATAGGGGACGAAAAAGGGGGTTAGCCGCTTGTAGCCCTGCGTCAGGATCGTCTCCACCCCGTCATAGAAGACCGACATCCCGCCCATCCCCGAGCCGATGATGATCCCCGCGCGTGTTTTGTTCAGTTTGGCCAGGGCATCCCCTGTAAGACCTGCGCTCTCGAGGGCCTTTTTCCCCGCCACCGCCGTATAGCGGATAAAGGGGTCCACACGCCGCGCCTGCTTCTTGTCCATATACTCGCCCGGATCGAAGTTCCTCACCGCCCCCGCGATTCGGGTCGGATAGTCAGTGCAAGGAAATTCTTCAATCGGGACAATGCCGCTAACGCCTGCCAGGAGCTTTTGATAAAACGCCTCCACATCTGTCCCAAAACAGGAGACAATCCCCATTCCCGTGACGACAATCCGTTTTTTCCCCATGCGAGCCCCTATTGCAATTCAAAAATTCCTTTAACTACAGGAAGTATAGCAAATTCACCCGCCCAACGCAATTCCCCTTTCGAGACTGTCAACTAATAATTTAAATAATTGTGTTTATATTAATAATAATTGTATAATTACTACTAAATAATATAAAGTATATTACATGTTATCAATAACAGATATAAACAAACAAATCATTCTTTATAGCCAAACACCAGAGATTCTTGCTTTGCACCGCGTCAATAGACAACTTCGGGACGACATCGATGCTTTCGTCGCCAAAATATATCAAGTCATCCGGACCCAAGCCAGTTCATTCCCGTGCAACCTCTTAACACGCATTTCCTCGCAGCCGCCCTCCACATTTTGCACCATCTACAAATTTTTTGAAATCGCACACAAGTTCGTCCGGAGACGTCCCTCATTCGTTGGCATGAATTTAGAAGCGTTGCAAGAGATGCATGACGCCAATGAAACCGAAGCTTTAACAACACTCAACAACTACTTTGATGGACATTCCGCACTTCTTGCTGCAGCGCCCAATTCTCTGGATGCTCTCTGCCTCGAACTGCTCAAAGATCCCGCTCTATCCTTGGACTCTCACTTACTTGTCATTCTAACGCAGTGCATAGAACTCTATCGCACAGAAGTGATCAAAGCTTTTATTGCTTCCCCGCATTTCCAAAGATTGCCCCTACAGCAATTTGCCCTCCATTATGTACAGGCTGCTAAAGCCGGCAGCGACGGCTGTCTTGCCTTGTTATGCGACGCCATTCTTACCACGCAGCATCGTAACGATCCTGTCATTCTAAAGGCTTTTGATAAAGCCTTGGAAAGCGCAAAACAAAACGGTCATGTCCATTGCATTGACATCCTAACGCCCCACATTCAACGTGTCCTTCTCAACGACCGGATCACGGCGACCGCCCTCTGTATTAGCTCATTTGTCCTCGGTACCGTCGTCAATCGACTGATTTCCCCCTACGGTGCTTTTTCCTACTTGTTAACGCCTTTAGGTCTTATAAGATCCTTCGATTCCGTGATCAACTTATGGATAGGCCGTTTCTTTGCCGGGAACAAAGCAGTCGATAGCGTAAGCCAATGCCCCGGCGAGCTCCGGTATCTCGGTTTGTATTATCTCGCCCAAATCGGCCTTACCGCCTCCACCAAATTTTTAGAAAAAAAACTCCGTACCAGAGACATTTACGTGCCCCTTTGTTTTACATCCACTGCTGCGGCTGCGGTCGCCAGATTTAAAAATCCCTATCTGAATATTTTGGCCCTCGCCGTAGGAACCTGTTGGATGCGTCGCATCATGCTCCATAGGTTTTGGTGGTAATTGGAGAAATTTTATGCTTGAAATATTTGCCGGACGAAAAAGCCAATTCCCTCTTGAGTTTTTCACACAAGGCTCCCCCAAACAAATGACTTATCACAAAGGGAAACAAAAAACACGAGATCTCCTCCCGACAAAAAAAACCTGCTTGGGAAAAGGCAGTAGCGGACACGTATTTCCTCATCGCGATTATGCGTCTCTTGTCGTTAAACGGATTCAAAACGATAACAGCAGCAGGGATTCCCTTGTGAGTGTCGTCAACGAATTTGAAATGGGGTCCTCATTACAGCATCCGAATTTGGCGAAATCCTACGCCTTATTCGTCAAATATTATCCGGAAGGCAAGACAGTCTCCAAAATCGTCATGGAGCGAATCGACGGCGACGCAATAGGAACAGTGTTCGATGGCAAGCATCGATATAGCGCGCTACCTATGCAAGGATTGATGCCGGAAGATTTATTGCGGCAGATCCACGAATGCGCCCTGTATCTTTTCGATCAAGGAATTTCATGGGGAGATTTTACCCACCCCAATAACATGATGATCACACACAAGAGTAGAACCCTTAAATTTTTCGATTTTTCTCCCGGTCACTGGGAAACACAACTTGCTCTCCCCCATGATAGGGCTCTTCGTCTTATGTGGGGTTCGAACGACGCTCTAAGACACGTATTGCGCGCTTCTCACTCGGACAACAAGAGTGTTCTCTGCAGCTATTTTAGCGAACAAGAGATTCATGACGTCGGGGATGGACTATGTCATAAAGAGAAGGGCGGGGAACCATATAAGGCCATGGCGAAACTCTTTCTCCACCGCCGCGAAAAAGGGACACCTGCAGAGGCAAAACATTGCCTACAAGAAGTTTTCAAGGCGCAAAAGATCGCGTTACTCGAGCTCCTAATCAGCAAACAAGAAACCGCAAGAGAACAAGCTCTTGAGGCCGCACTACAACCCATTTTTACAAGGTATACGCCATGATCCCACAATCACCCGTTTCCCCGACGACACCCCCCCTGACTCCGCGGCAGGCCGCGATGGATGAAGCGGAGCTCCTGCATCTTCCGACCTTCGATCCTTTTCATCGAGCTGCTGCACGGGAGCAAATGAGCCTGGGCATTCTAGCAATCGATCCCCGGTTGTTAACAACAGACAGACTCAATCAACTCGTGGAAAGCGTCAGACGAAACGTCCGTGTTTCCCATCCCGCCCCTCCGGCTGCTGCCACGCTGCAACAAAGAGAGAGCGCCGTCGCTGCATTGAGCAATCACCCCATTTTTAGACTTGCGCAAGGACGCGACTTAACGACAGAACAGAGACGCGCACTGTTTGCCATCTCGAACCAGGCAAATTTTCAAATCCGCGAACAACCTTTGATCACAATATCTGATTTGGCAGGGATTGTCGCCAGAGCTCAGGCGCAATTAGACGCTGCAGCTACCCGCCTTTTCCCAGCCATCAATGCCTGAAAAACTACGCATCTTGATGCTTGCGCCAAACGGTTCCCGGGCCTTTTCCTTTGTACGCCCCCGCACGAATCCTGCAGTATCCTGTAGATTCTTCTGTCAAGAAATAATTGACCCTTTTGAAATCCCCTGTTATCTTTTACGTCCTTCATACATAGAGGCACTATGCTGGAACAGCTACTCGCGAGACCGGAAAGCAAGACGCTCGAATTCAAAGAAAACACGCAATCGCTGCATAAGATCGTTCAGACTATAATCGCGTTTGCGAATACAGCCGGAGGCACTCTAGTTATTGGAATTCAAGATAAGACTAAAAATGTCATCGGAGTAGAGAACATCCTGCAGGACGAGGAACGCATTGCCAATGCGGTTGCTGATTCTGTAAATCCTACCTTACTGCCAACTTTGCAGTTCATCTCATGGAGGGATAGAGATGTATTGATTGTCACTGTATCTCATAGCCCAGGCCCCTTCTACCTGAAGGATAAGGGAGAGGATACCGGAGTCTACGTGCGTCTTGGCTCGACAAACCGCATCGCAGACGCCGCGTTGATTGCCGAGATCAAACGTATCAAGGAGCACACCTCGTTCGATCAGCTACCCGATCTGCAGGCGACCCCCGACGATCTTGACATGGATCTGGCTCGCAAACTGTTTGCGGCCATCGATAAACCATTCACTAAATCTACTGCCCGATCATTGGAACTGATTGTAAACCATCGAGATACTCCACGTCCTACCAAAGGAGCCCTAATGCTATTTGGGAAACAGCGTGATGAGCTATTCCCAGATCCATTCGTTCGCATGGCTCGCTTTAAGGGAACGACAAAAACAACCGCCATTGACCATGCAAACATCAAAAGTGCTTTCCCGCTTGCGATCGACGAAATCTTAGCCTTCATTCGACGCAATACTTCCATGAGGGCTGTGATCCATTCTGTCCGTAGGGAAGACATCCCAGAATATCCTCATGAAGCGGTACGAGAAGCTGTCATCAATGCACTTTTGCATGCAGACTACTCAACTATGCGATCATCTATCCAAGTGGCCATTTTCGATGATCGTATGGAAATCACCAACCCTGGGCCATTGCCCCTTGGATTAAGCCTTGAAACTGCCTTATCAGGCGTTTCTCAACTACGTAATAAAGTATTAGGACGAGTGTTCAGGGAGCTTACGCTGATCGAGCAATGGGGTTCAGGACTCGCCCGCATGAATGAAATTTGCCTCCAGAACGAGGTCATTCCTCCTAAATTCGAAGAGCTAGGTCTTTTTTTCAGGGTAACTCTCTATCCAAGGACAATCGAAGCGAGGCCTCAACATCAATGGTATATTCTTCTATTAGCGCATGTTAGACAACACAAACAGATCTCCGTTGTAGAAGCTGCCAAGCTATGGAATGTCAGCAGCAGAACAGCCACAACAAGACTTAAACTGTTATGCCAAGAGGGGTTGCTTGTTGAACTTTCCAAAGGCCCCTTCGATCCATATAAAGTGTTTATTTTACCTAAACCAGGAAGCTCCATCGAAAGAACCCTGAAGAACCCTGAAGGATAATTCTTCAGGGTTCAAGAACAGGAAATGATGAAACCGTCGCAACCAACTTATATATAAGCACTTAAAAACATCAGTTTGTTTTTTCAAAGAAACGGAGCAGATAGCCATCGGGATCTTGTACGAGAAACTGTTTCTGGCCAACCTCCTTATCCGCTGCGCGATACCACTTTTCTTCCATCGGAAAGAAAATCGGCCATTTGGCGTCCTTGAACGTTTGGTATAAGCGCAGAACATCCTGCACTTCGATTTGCAAATGCATGCCTCTTCCGAACGGCTTTTCCATGGGACCCACAAGCCACCGATCTTGACTGGCCAGTTGTTCAATCATCAACCGCGACCCCTCTTTCTCCAACATCGCAAAATGATTTTCCGGCCGATCGTAGAGGACTGTAAATCCTGCCAATTTTGTATAAAACTGCAAACTCTTATGGAAATCGATGACTTTCAGTTCGGGAATCATGCGCTCTGCTTTTTTTCTTAGAAAATGAAATCTAGCAGATCCGGCCTATTTCGTTTTAGGACTTCCGCGGCATTCGAAAAGCTGCCAATCACGCCATCCAAGCTCGTCGCCCCTTCGGTCTCAATATTTTGGCCGAACGCATCGCTATTGTTATGCAGGACAAGAGCGCATCCTTGCGGACCTTGATAAGCGCCGTTTGCATCGAAAAGCTTTTTTTCGCTGATGACTTTTACTTGAGGCAGCGCGCAGTGGAGCAGGGAGACCATGTCCGGATCTGCGTAATCGTTAAACCCAATCATTTTAAGGTGGGAAAATAAGTTCTCGGAGGCCAAAAATTGAAAGGCCAAAGCCTGCAGACGATTCAAGATAGCAGCGCCCCCGATTGCCGCCGCAAAAATAGCGGGAGGGCTGATTGTGTACACATACCCTTGCGGCAGATGGGCATTCAACACCTTGAACTCATTGCGCAGCTGATGCACGTAGATTTGCAGCAGAATTTCTAAAGAGATCACCGACCCTTTGACGCGCATGAATTTCCCTTGCAGGCCCTCTCCCGGATTGCGAATGAGTTGCTCGAGTAGTCCCTTCGCCTGCTTTTCGTCCAGGATTTGTTCCGGAGCAATGGTGTGAAGCGCTTGCGTCTGATGCGTCGGGGATAAATGATAGACCATGTGCTTCAATAACTTCTCTTCGTACGCAGAGCGGGTAACGGCATTTTCTTTAGCCCTGGCCGTTGGAATATCGTTTCGGTCGAGCACCTCGCCGACAATCGCGTTTTTTTGCGCCTTGATGAGCGGCATCACAACCGTGTCAAACTCAAAATCGGGCTGAATCGCAGCGCTTAAAATGACCTCGCGCACTCGATTGTTCCCAAACGCGCTCCCCTGCAAATGGCCAACCCACTTGAAATCCCCCGTCATGAAAATCGGGCAAACCGGAGTGACAAACGTGTGCATCGCCCCCTCCATATTCGTGATCGCATCGCCCACGACATACTTGACGGCCAAAGCGCTCTCTTTCTTGTCGCGCATCAGGTGCGCCACCATTGCATCGGAAACAAACGAGCTCTTGCCGATCAAGACAGAAGGCAGCGGCAGGGATATGCTAGCAAAATCTTTTCTATACACAACCTCTTTTTCCGTCTCAACGCGCTGAAGTTTAGAAGAATCAACCTGATCGATCTTGTGGAAGTCCGCAGGCGTTATAGAAGGCAGAGGTTCTCGACGTCGAACAGATTCTGGATTAAAAGTTTGTATTGTCATAATATCCTCGTTTGTTACTACTATTATACAAAATACGATGTAATTTAACACTTATTATAAAAAATATAAATCACACACTCTTTTCGACTGCAAAAAAGTCAAATACCTCTGCAATGCGCATCAGCCGCGCGAGGCCAAAAAACGCGCTCGCAAATAGCGCCCCCATCACGCCCAACTGCATCAGCTGCATGGGGAAGGCTCGGGGAAAAGCGCCGCCGGAAAATGTCGCCTCGCCTAAAAAATTTACAGCGCAGAAGATTGTGATCGCCGAGGCGGCTCCGGAGCAAAGCGCCAATCGCAGACAAAGAGGGAGCAGTCCCGAAAAAACGCTGCTGCCCCATCGCTTATAGATCCAAAGGGCCAGGACAAGACAATTCGCAAGCGAGGCGGCGCTCGTGCTGATGGCAATGCTGAAGGCGCCCAAATGCAAGACGCACACGAGAAACGCGTTCAAACACAAATTCAACGCGACCGCACAACAAGACGCAATCGCCGGAATCGCGTAGGACTTTTGCGCATAAAATCCGTTGGAAAAAAGGAGGATGAAGACGGCGGGGAGAAGGCCTACGCCATAGCCCCAGAGACAGTAAAGCGTTTGCCGCACGTCGGCAGAATGAAAATCGCCGTGGCCGTAGAGGAGATTGAGGCCGCATCCGCCCAAGACAAGAAGGCCGAAGGTGCACGGGATGAGAAGCGCCGCCGTATGCCGCAAAGCGTTTCTCAGGAGATGGCAGTATCTTTCATGCGCCCCTTCCCGAATCGCGCGGGAAAGCGGCGGCAGCAAAGCGCCCGACAGGGCAATGCCGAAAAGCGCCAAAGGGAGCTGTTCTATCCGAATTGCATACCAGAGATACGAAGGCCCTGACAGGTCGGCGATACGCGAAAAAATGGCATCCAGAACGCTATTGAGCTGCAATGCGCCCACGCCAATGATCCCAAGCGAGAGAGGCTTGATCATTTTTTTCCAATCGGCGGAAAAAATCTGCGGCCGCAACCACTCGGCTCTAGAGAGGCTGATGTGCCGTTTGATACGAAGAGTCGTCATCGCCCACTGCAAGACAAACGCAAAAAAGATCCCGATGCTTAAGAATTGGACCGCATCCCTGATGGGAAAACGGTGGGCGCAAAGCGCTGTCGCAATCCACAAGAAATTAAAGGCGACAGGGGCGACTGCAGAAGTAAAATAGCTTTTGTGGCACTGCAAAAAAGCGCCATTCAACGCGTAGAGACAGATGAAAATCAGCCCCGGCATCATCCACATGGCAAGGGTAGCGATTTCCGCCCAATCCGGAGTCAGGGTGCGGGAGAGCCCCCACAGAATGACTTCCGAGACGGCCACAACGCCAACGAGAAGAGCGAGGAGGGAAAAAAAGGAATCGCGGTAGAAGAGCAGCGCTTTTTGCGGAGATTCCCCGCGCAGCAGTTCAAAATGGGGAATAAATCCCGATTGCACGCTTCCTTCGCCAAGCAAACGGCGAAAAAGATTCGCGAGGCGGTAGGCGACCATGAACGCGCTAATTTCCGGGCTGCTTCCAAAGCAGATTGCCATTGCGACATCGCGCACGCCGCCGCTGATGCGGCTCAAAAGCGTCCCCGCAAACACGCGCCTTGCAAACCGAAGAATCGTATGACTCGTGTCCATGCGTGGCTGAATATATTGCGCAATCAATCTATTGCGCAAGATAATCTTGCGCGAATGTGTTGCATAAACATCAAAAGTTTGTATAGCCCTCAGTTTAGCGTCAAGATCA
>Ga0364920_10109_pt1 | contig 39683 bp, 33 predicted proteins | sample SorcelJu500001C8_FD_206961 | JGI IMG/M metagenome (GOLD analysis project Ga0364920, IMG submission 206961) | Enriched cells from Trout Bog Lake Hypolimnion, Wisconsin, USA - BchlTB.June20.5000.01.C8 | ecosystem: Environmental > Aquatic > Freshwater > Lake > Hypolimnion/Profundal zone | place: USA...
AAAAAATTTAGCAGAGAAAAACAATGACCTGATCGAAAAACTGGAAAAACTACAGCGATGTGAAAAAGCCTATTTTGGGGAGCGACAATGTAGTGAAGAAATCCTTACAAAAAAAAGAAAAGAGCAAGAATCTGTCAAGCAAGAAATGGGAAAAAGAGGTCTAAATTTTTCTGATAAAACATCTCATAAACCTCAAAATAATCATGTGGTGCCTAGTTTCCTAATCTTTACACTTTCGATAATATCTGTCGCTCTTTTTGCTATGGCATGTCTCATCTGTGTGATTGGTAAAGGCATCTACGAGTTAACACATTACGTCGCTTCAATAACCACGGACAAAGGAGTCACAGCAACAATCACGAACAAAGGAGTCGCAGCAACAATCACGGGCAAAGAAGTCACAGCAACCGATCTCCTGAAGAATAGAAGAATCTCTGCCTCGTTGCAAGAGGCCGATAGAACAATCGGTCAGCTCTTCAACAAATTAATATTGAGAGCTCTAGATAACCAATCAATCACCCCTGAAGAATTGGCAGATACAAGAAAGCAGATAGATGACATTCTAGACAGGGTAATAAAAAAGGTTAGTTAATTTATGATAACAAACAATCCGCAAAAAAACAATGTGCCCACCGGCTTTCTTCGAGGATCGATGCACTGTATAGAATTCGGGGCTGCTTTTTGGGCAACATCCCTTGCGTCGACGATCATCCATGAAGGGGGACACCTGCTGGCTGCACGCATGTGTAAAGTTCCGGTTTATCAATTCTATGTGGGAATGGAATCTGGGAGACCCCGAGCTGTCTGGAGGAAGACCTTTCGTTTCAAGGGATCTCAGCCGATCGAGGCAGCAATCAATTTCTTAAATCCTTTCCAAGGACACGTCATCCATGGAAAATGTCAATCCGTATGGCATGAAGTATTCATTACTTTCTCAGGGCCTTTGGCGCAAGCATCGGTCATGGCAGTTCCTTATTGTTTGACGAATAGACGCATCGAAGCAAATAAGGTCAAGAAAGAGATGCCTGATCCATTGATATTGGGGATTTATTTGGCAAGCGCATTTGGCATTCTTGTGGCTTTCGGTAATTTACTACCGATATTTAAAGGTAGCGATGGTAGTCAGTTGAAACAGGAGCTCAAGGATATTGCAGGCCGCTCGACCCTATCTTAGAAGCTGTATTCTCTCTTGCAAAACAAAGGCTCTTAAGGCTAGAATGGCATCCTCTATTGAGGAGTTCTGAATGCGTCGATCGATTTGCTACTGTGAACCCAGCGCCGCCCTAGCCGGCTCCACTGGCAACTGGAAATTTATCTACACAACGGCAACCCATCTTCCCAAGGGGACGAAACTGCGCTTCGATTTGGCAAGCCAGGGCTCCGGCCTGGAATGGCAAGTACCCCAGACAAATCCCAAAAAAAAAGAGAATCTCATTTGGGCGGAAATTCAGGGAAAGATGCTCACAGCGACAGAGTCCGGCCAGCCCCAAAAACAAACGGTTTCCTATGAATTTTCCCTTCCCGCAGAGGTAAAACCGGGAGAGACTGTGTCCATCCACATGGGAACGCTGGAGCACAATCCTGAAAAAAAAGGAAATACGTGCCAGAAAACGGTGCAAAGAAAGCGCCCCTTTTCCCTCCACATCGACCCAAAAGGCAAAGGCGACTACAAAGATGTCGAAGTCTTCCATCTCGATGTCCGGGGAGGCCCTCTCAAAAACATCCGCATCATCACGCCTTCTCTTGTACATCGGAATAAACGCTTCGACATCATCGTCCGCTTTGAAGACATGTACGGGAACCTCACCTGCAACGCCCCGGAAGGGACGCTGATCGATTTAAGCTACGAGCATTTGCGGGAAAACCTCAACTGGAAGCTCTTTATTCCCGAAACCGGATTCATCGCGCTGCCCAATCTCTACTTCAACGAGCCGGGCATCTACAGAATCCAGCTGCGCAATATGAAAACGGAAGAGACCTTCTTCTCGCCGCCGATCAAATGCCTCCCCGATGCAGGTTTAAGCCTTTTTTGGGGCATGCTTCACGGAGAATCGGATCGGATGAGCTCCAAAGAAAATGTGGAATCCTTGCTCCGCCATATCCGCGATGACAAGGCGCTCCAATTTTTCGCCACCTCTTGTTTTGAAAGCGAAGAAGAGACCCCCAATGAACTTTGGAAAACCATCACGCAGCAGGCGGCCGAATTCAATGAAGAAGATCGTTTTGTCGCGCTCCTTGGCTTTCAGTGGCTCGGAGAGCCTGAAGAAGAGGGATTGCGCCATTTCATCCACGCGAAAGAGGGGAAACCCATTTTACGCCGCAAGGATACAAAAAACAATTCTCTCAAAAAAATCTTCAAAACAAATAACCCAAAAGAGTTGCTTTCCATCCCCTGTTTTACGATGGGAAAAGAGGTCTGCTATAATTTCGCCGATTTCAATCCCGAATTTGAGAAAGTCGCCGAAATTTATAATTCGTGGGGATCTTCCGAATGCACCGCAAAAGAAGGGAATAAACGCCCGATTGCAGGAAGCAGGCACGGTATTTCTGAAGCAGCGGAAGGCTCGTTGATTCGCGCCTTAAACCAAGGCTGCCGTTTTGGCTTTGTCGCCGGCGGCTACGATGATCGAGGGTGCTATAGCAAGCTGAAAAGCGCAGACCAAACGGAGTATTCTCCTGGATTGACGGCGATTTTGGCCAAAGAGCACAACCGCTCCTCCTTCATTGAAGCGCTGCAGGCGCGCTCTTGCTATGCCACAACAGGAGAAAGGATGATTTTGGGGCTGCAAATCGCAGGCCAGCCCATGGGATCCGAGGTGGACACCAAAAGCCGTCCCGGTCTTGAGTTCAACCGCCACATCACCGGATACGCCATCGGAACGGCCCCCATCACCGAGGCCCTTTTGATCCGCAACGGAAAACCAATCCATTCCTTTGCCATCAAAGACGGAAGAGTAGAGATCGCCTTTGACGACACCGAGTCCTTAGGCGGAGTCTGCCTGGAGACCCATGCAGATCGCCCCCCTTTTGCCTACTACTACCTGAGAGTCACGCAAAAAGACGGCCACATGGCGTGGAGCTCGCCCATCTGGGTCGATTTGACCGCCCGCAGCGCGCCCATCAACAACACCCCCAAAAAACTGAAGAAGAAGATGGGCCTCTGGTGATGCCTTTCCGATCAAGATTGGACCCAGCTAGTACTCTCTCTGTCTACATCGCTATCCTTCAAGACCTGCGCAACGGGGATTGATGAGTTCTGTTCTGAAAGCTCCTTCCGAAGCTTCTCGAGCCTCTGCGCGCGCCTATCGAAGACTGTCGGCACATCGTCTCCGTCTATTGGTCGCGGAGCGAGATCTTGTGGGGGCCTTGCCGGAGTATTTGTTGCGGGGACAAAGGGTAATTTCGGCAGATTCTGTAGTCGTTCAACATCCGTTTTAATCTGATTGAGAGTGCGTAATTGTCCTTCGTCCGATACACGGTTTCTTGCCCACGAAATCTCTGCCTGCATCTTTTTCCATTCCTCTTGAGCTGCTGATGTCCTGATAATCCTTCCGATTTGAAACAATCCTGCAGGCGTTAATTTCCCTTGCTCATCCAGTTGCACCGGAAGATCATGTAAGCTATAGTTTTGCTGTACTGATTGCCCACACAACCTTAGAAACAGGAACATCAGCCCTGGTGTTTTTTGCTCTGGCCCATTTTGTATCGGGGAAGTCTCCTCGGATTTTGGCGAAATGTCGCAGTGGTGAAAGCCACCGCTACCTCTTACTGGAGTCATTCAGATCTCCCCTCTTGCTTTTCTTTTAAAGAGACGAATAGTATACAGGCAAACAGACCGCCAGGAAAGAACAATATGAAAAAAACCCTGCTCTGCACAGTCGTTGCTGCTTGCTCTCTTTTTGCCGCGCCTTCCATTGACGAGTTGAAAATGCATTCCCTTTTTTTGATGCAAAAAAATGATGTGGGAGCCTCCTTTGACCGCTATCGAGAGTACTGCGCTGCTTCAGGCCGCCACGATTTTGAGGTGCTGCAGCAGATGGGCCTCATCATGCTGCAAAAAGGGATCCAAACCACAGATCCGCAAGAATTCCTAATGACCCTTTTCGGCGCCGGCATTTCTGGATCGTTGGGGGCGCTTGAGATCTTAGAGAAAGGGATTATGCATGCAGATCCGCAAGTGCAGCTCCTCTCGCTACATTTCATCGCGCAGTTTGAAGACGACAAAAGCAATGATCTTTTAAACAAAGCCATGAGCTCCGACTATCTATCGACCCGCATGGAAGCCGCTTTCCACATGGCGCACAAAAAACATCCTCTCGCCGTCGGGCAAATTGAAGGGTTGATGTTCCGCCTGCCGCCGGTATTTAAGCCCTATTTTCCCTCGTTTTTCGCGCTCCTCGGCACCAGCGATGCCACGGCCGCTTTGCGTCGGTTGATCGAAGATCCGGACCCGCAAGTGCGCATTGAATCGATCCTCAACATCGCTAGATCCGGCAGAGACGATTTTCTTCCTATTCTGCGCAAACGCCTGACCCATTCCCATGTCGCAGAAATTGAGGCCGCTATTTTTGCGGTGGGCGTCTTAAAAGACAGCTCTTCGCTTCCCAAACTCAAAAAATTAGCGGCGTCTCCCACCGAATCGGTGCGCCTCGCTGCCGCAGTCAGCCTCCTTCAATTTGGCGATCGAAGCGCGGTGGCTTCCCTCATTGAAATGGCGACAAAGCACAACCTCTTTGCCATCGCAGCTCTCGGCGCCGTCTCCGAGACAGAAAATGTGCTGGCAGAACTCGTAGGATCGAGCGACTTTCAGGTCAAAATCAACGCAGGACTCGCTCTTTTGCAAAGACGCGATCCGAGATGCCTTTCGGTTCTAGGTGAACTCCTCATTATGGATTCCCGCGGATTTGCGTTCCAGCCCATTGCAACGCCCGGAAGGACGATCACCGCCTTTAAAGCCGTCCCCTCAGCTGAGCTCCGCTCTAAAGACCCGACGATTGATTTGAGCTACTCGACGGCGATCCGCGAACATTTTTTGCGCGAGGCGATTCATCTGCCGGAGGATACTTTTCTAAAACTTGCAAGGACGATCTTTCAAAAACAGCAAAACGATCTCGTCCCGACAGCGATTACGCTGTTAGAAAATCTCCGCACGGAAGAGGCGATTTCCCTGCTCAAAGAAGGAACAAAAAAAATCTCCGCGCCGCTCATTCGAGACTATTGCCACTTGGGATTGTATCGTTTGAAGGTGGAAGGGCCGTATGAAGAATATGTGAACCACTGGGTGATGCAGCAAAAGCAGGCAGAACTCATCCGCCTGCGCCCGCTGCTGCCTTGGAAATACAGGATGGACCAGTCGGACTACACGTTGTCCGCCGAAGAGACATCGAAGCTGCTAATCGACTCCTTTTTGTCGATCGCGAATCGGAGAGATGAAAAAAGCATCGCTTTGATACTCAATGCGATACAACTCGGCAACCCTCAAAATCGGTGCGCCCTGATGGGTTTATTGATGCGCGCTACTGAATAATTTAATATCTGTTCTGTGCTACAATACCCACTCATGAAATCATTGCATCAGATGAGCGCCATTGAGCTGCGCGATCATTTCATCCAAGGCAACACAACCGCTCGCTCCATTGCCGAGCATTTTCTGCAGCGCATCGCCACACACGATCCTAAACTCAAAGCCTTCCTCTCTGTCTTTGAGCCGCAAATACTCATAAAAGCCGAATCCCTCGACAAAAAACGAGCGCATAATCTCCCTCTCGGAAAAATGGCTGCGATTCCCGTTGCGATCAAAGACAACATGCACATCAAAGGCGAGATCACCTCGTGCGGCTCAAAGTTTCTCAGCAATTACAAAGCCCTCTTCGATGCGACGGCCGTGCGCCTCATGGAAGCCGAAGACGCCCTCCTCATCGGGAAGACCAACCTCGACGAGTTCGCGATGGGCTCATCCAATGAAAATTCGGCCTTTTTCCCCACAAACAATCCGTGGGATCTCGACTGCGTGCCCGGCGGCTCTTCCGGAGGGTCTGCCGCAGCTGTATCCTCCCGCTTGGCCCTTCTCGCCCTCGGCAGCGACACGGGCGGCTCGATTCGGCAACCGGCAAGTTTCTGCGGCGTCGTCGGCTACAAGCCCACCTACGGCAGAGTTTCGCGCTACGGCCTTGTCGCTTTCGCCTCATCGCTCGATCAAATTGGCCCGCTAACGACGACAGTGGCCGATGCGGCGCTCACCATGGAAGTGATCGGTCGCAATTGTCCGCACGATGCCACATGCATGGACCTGCCGCCTGAAACCTATGCTTTTAAAGACACGCATCTCAAAGACATCGTGTTTGGCGTCCCGTGGCACTTTCTCGAGCATCTGCAGCCGGAAACAAAGGCGAATTTCAAAAAAGCGGTCGATGCGATGAAAGATTTGGGGGCGAAGATTGTCGACGTTGATCTCGAGATCCTCAAATACTCTTGTCCCATTTATGCCATTCTAGCCACAGCGGAAGCGTCGACCAATTTGGCGAGATTCGACGGCATCCGCTACGGCATCAGGTCAAAAAAAGCGAAAACGCTCGAGGAAATTTACGACTTGTCCCGGTCTGAAGGATTCGGCGCCGAGGTGAAGCGGCGCATCTTGCTTGGAACATTTGTTCTGTCGGCCGGCTACAAAGACGCCTATTACAAAAAGGCGCAAAAGGTGCGAACGCTTATGATCGAGGCGTTTGACAAGGTCTTTGCAACATGCGACGCCGTATTGCTCCCCGTCACGCCGAGCGGCGCTTTTGTCAAAGGCTCGCTCCAGGATCCGATCGATTTGTATTTGCAAGATATGTTCACCATTGCCGCAAATATCGCAGGGCTTCCGGCGATTAGCATACCGTCCGGATTTGACGCGAAGGGATTGCCTCTCGGATTTCAAATCGTCGGTCCGCAACTCTGCGATGTGCCTGTGCTGCAATATGCATATGCGTATGAGCAGTCGACGCGGCATGCGCGTATACCAAAGGAGTTTGCTTGATGGGTATATATATGAGAATATTTTTTTCTTTGTTTATGTTATTTGCGAGCAGTTTGCTGTATGCGGAGACAACAGATTGGATGGATCGTCAAGTGGAGGAAGTATTTGCACAATTTAGAAACGGAATCACCTTAGCAGATATCAATCAAGCAGAACAAACATTGAACTCTGATGCAGTGCATCGATTTAAAATCATCAATTCAGAAGTCTTTGGACGTGAATCGCCTGTCAAAGAAACACTGAAGGAAATTTGTGCTGAATTTCCTGTCCCGGACGTCGACTTTCTCTATGTGTGGGGCGATTGGATGGGGAGCAACGGCGGGGTAAAAGCTCCCATTTTCACCGGAGCCGCTCCGAGAGGGACAAAAGGAATCATCCTCTTTGAAGATTGGTACACGCGGCTTTGCAATTGGAATCACATGGCGGAACAAACCAATGCGGCATGTTTGAATTCACCTTGGGAAATGAAAATCAATAAACTGTTTTGGAGAGGGAGCGGCACTGACGCCCATTACTCAATCAATCATTGGAAAACGCCTCCTAGAGGAAAACTCGTTTATTATTCGACGATTTATCCAGACCTGATTGATGCCGGGTTCTTCCACTTTCATCCATGGCACGTTGACAATCTCGATCAATTCTGGAAAGTCGTTGGGAAAAAAGAATTACTTCCCCTGGAAGAAGTGCCGAATTATAAATACAGCATTGACCTCGATGGGACGACCTGTAGTTATCCGGGGTTCATGTGGAAATTATTAATGAATGTCGTGGTCTTCAAGCAAGATTCTGAACATGAAATGTATTTTTACCGTCAAACAAAACCTTGGGTGCATTACATTCCTGTGAAAAGAGATTTATCAGACCTCCTTGAGAAGTTGGCTTGGGCGATGAAACATGACGATGAAGCCAGGAAAATCGCTGAAAATGGAAGGGAGTTTGCTCTCTCTCACTTGATGAGAAAGCCAAGGCTTCTTTATTTTTACAAAGTTTTAGTGAAATACGCATCGCTGCAGAAATTTAAACCTGCATAATTGGGTATGCATGCATTGGGAACCAGTCATTGGCCTCGAAGTCCACATCCAGCTGAATACAAAATCGAAGCTGTTTAGCGCGGCGCCGAATCGTTTCGGCGATGAGCCGAATGTCAATATTTCGTCTGTCTGCACAGGCCAACCGGGGTCGCTCCCTGTTCTCAACAAGGAGGCGGTCAAAAAGGCAGCGCTATTCGGGTTGGCTATCGGCGCGGATATATCGCTATGCAGCAGCTTTGATCGCAAGTCTTATTTCTATCCCGATTCGCCGCGCAATTTCCAGATTACGCAGCAGGAAAACCCGATCCTCCGCGGCGGACACATCCTCACCTTCGCCGTCGAGAGCGCGCACCTGGAAGATGACTCCGGCATGCTCAAACATTTCAGTTCTTTTGCCGGCATCGACTACAATCGGGCGGGAGCTCCCTTAATCGAAGTGGTCTCCACGCCTTGCATGCACAGCGCAAAAGAGGCCTCTGCCTTTGCAGAGGCTCTGCGCGCAATTGTTTTGTATCTCGATATCTGCGATGGCAATATGGAAGAAGGCAGTCTCCGCTTCGACGCAAACATTTCTGTGAGACCAAAAGGCGACAAAACGCTCCGCCCCCGCGTAGAGATCAAAAACCTCAATTCTTTCACGTTTTTAGAACTTGCGATTGAATCGGAAATCAAAAGGCAGACGGCGCTTTACACGGAACATCCCGACAAACCGCATCTTGCCTTGATTCCCCCCGGCACCTATCGCTGGGATCAGGAAAAAAAACAGGCGGTCCTCATGCGCGCCAAAGAAAGCTCTGATGATTACCGCTACTTCCCCGAGCCCGATCTCGGGCCCATTTGCCTCACGCAAGACTGGTTGGACAAACTCAAGGCCGAGCTGCCGGAACTGCCTGCCGAACGTTTTCGCAGATATGTATCAGACTTAGGATTAACGACTTACGCAGCAACCACGCTCATCCAAGACAAAACGCTCTCCGACTATTTTGAGAAAGCGCTGCAGTTTTGTCCTTTTCCGCGCGCGCTTTGCAATTGGATCACAGTCGAGTTTGCGGGGCGATTGGATGGGAAGGCGTTGGGCGAGATGGGCATCCTGCCAGAGCATGTGGCGAAACTGGTCTTGCTGATCGAAAATAAACAAATCACTGGGCCCATTGCGAAGGCCGTCGCTGATGAAATGATCGCAGGCAATGGAGATCCCGAAGGCATCGTAGCCCGCAATCCCGACTACCAACAAGTCGATAGCCAAACGGCATTAGAGCCGATCGTCGACCAAGTCCTCAAGGATCATGCGCAATCGGTTCTCGACTTCAAAAAAGGGCACGAGAGGGCATTTGCCTATCTTGTTGGCCAAGTGATGAAGCAAACCAAAGGGAAGGCATCTCCTCAGGTCGTCAACGACTTGCTCCGGAAAAAAATTCTTTGACCTCGGAGATCGTCTTATATTCTTGTTGCTTTTGGGACCCAAGATCTTTCACGACAATGGCTTGTTCGTCCATGATGAGAACTGCATAAGGCGTCCCTAAGGCGCTGGCATGGCCCAAGATCTGTTTGACTTTGGGAACGCCTGAATACATATCGACCAAGACACCCATTTTACGCAACGCGTCTCCCACCTGATACGCAAGCGCCATGAGCTCCGGCGTGCGCGCTCCAACAAGCACTTGCGCCATGGTCGTTCTTTGCGGCAAAGCCATTCCCGTTTTGCAAAGCACATCGAATAACCGCGTCAGACCCAGAGAAATGCCGATCCCCTCCACATCCTCAAGCCCTTTCGCAAAACTGCCTACCAAATTGCTATAGCGCCCGCCGCCTGCGATGCTTCCGTATTGCTCCTTGCCGACGAGCAGCGTCTCAAACACAGTGCCTGTGTAATAGGCCAAACCGCGCACCATGCCCGGAGCGAAGACAAACACATCCGGATTCATCCCCATCACCGCGCGCAGATCCGATAGACCAGGGAGTGCCTCCTCGCCGTAGTCTCCATCGAGAGAGCCCTGCTGCATGAAGGAAGACAGCATTGCATCGACCTCTTTTGCGGATAAGTGAAAGCCTGGAATGCGCGCAAGTTCCGCAGCCACTTCAGCAGGCGAAATTTTGTCTAATTTATCAATGGCCCGGAGCACGGCCGGATGCTGCGCATCCGGGATGCGGTGCCTTTTCAGGATGCTTTTCACAATCTGGATATGATTGATCCGCACCGTGAAATCACCTACGTCTAAAGAGCGCAAAGCGGAAATTGTCGCCGCAATGCACTCTACATCCGCCGAAAGGCTCAAATTTTTCCCGACAATGTCCACATCTGCCTGGATAAACGCCCGAAAACGGCCCATTTTCGGCCTCTCGCCGCGATACGAAAGACCGATGTCATAGCGCTTGAAAGGGAACGAAAATTTTTGTAGATGGCCTGCGTGTTCAGCCACCCACAGGGCGAGGGGCACCGTCCGGTCAAAAGGCAAGCCCAGTCCTGTGCTCTGTCCGGTATCGGCCCGAAAGACCTCAAAAATCTGCTTCTGCGTCTCCCCCTCTCCTTGGAGAGCCGCAAGGCGTTCAAAAGGCCTTAAATACAACGGCGTAAAGCCAAAGGATTCGTAGACGGCGGCCGTTTTTTTCATCCAAGTGTTGAAGAGGTATTGTTCTTGCGGGTCATAATCGACAAACCCCGTGATCGGCGCCGATAAACGCTCATGACTTTCTGTTTCCGGCCGAACTGTATCCATTTTCACCTGTGCAAGTTCCCAGTATACAGATCTATTTTTCTGAAATCAAATGATTCTTAAAACAGTTGAAGGGCTGAATAAGAGGCGAACAATTTTTGGCAATATAAAAATGTATGACGATCCATTAAATTCTCTTTTGCAAACTCTTGGGCGTTATTCGCAATCTCCTTCATGAGAGCGTCGTTTTCGCGCATCCACAAAATGAGATCGCTCAGATTGCTGGAATCTTGACGAAAGGGGACAAAATGTCGATACGGGATAAGCCCTCTATCAAACCACTCGATATAATCCGATTCGTTTTTCAAAAGAAGACACTTGGAGAAAAGTTGCCACTTTTGAGAAGAAGGGAATGAATTCCCATCGATCGCGATCAAATATCGATAGGCAAGCTGCTCCGATGGGCGCATCGCCTCCTTGAAGACCATCTCCTGAAGCATTTCCTGCAGCAAGAGGGCAGTCATCCCAGGAATAGGACGAAAAGCACAATCCAAAATATCGGGGTGTTTCTGAGCATAAAATACTAAATTGGATCGCGGCGCTTGTCTCCAGCGTTCAAGATGATAACCCCCTCCAGTCGGATTCCCCCTCCACAACGCCTTTGGAATTTTTCGTTCCCATGGAATTGTTGAAGAACGAGCGATCACTTGTTTATAGAGCTCTTCCCGAGAGGAGAAATATTCCGTATCCGGATAGAGAACGCCTTTAGAATTCTGTTTTTTCTTGCACATGCAAAAAACGGGAGACGCAATTTTTTCTAAGACCGATTTATTTTCGAAAGAATCGTTAAATTCCACTATAAAATCGACATCAGGAATCGAAGAGAACTTACATAACTTATTCAGAAAATTTACAAACCCAACAATTCTTGGATGATCGGATTTAATATTAAATAACGTGGATTGAATTTTATTATTCACAATCCTACATCGCATGAAAGGCAAATGCGCATCATCCAGAACTTTTTCAGTCGTTGCAAGCATTTCTGGCGTGATCCCGTTTTGGAAAGGGGCAAGATCCGCAGAGATCTGCTCATCCATCCACTGAGAATCTGTCATCCCCTGCTGAAACAAGAAAAACGTCAAAACAAGAACGATGAGTTTATACATTTAAAAAATACTTTCCTATATTCTATATCTGTCGTGAAAAAATATCTAGCCTACAATCTTTTTCTCCTCGTGTACCTCGCTCTCGTCGACATGTTCTGCCGCATGCTGCCCAAACGCGCAAAAAATACGCCCATCCAGCGCATTCTGCTGTGTAATATCGCACACCTCGGCGATGTCGTCCTTGCGAGGACCTTCCTCCCGCAGATCAAGGCGAAATTTCCCGAGAGTCAAATCGGTTTTTTGATCAGTCAAAATAGTCAAATCGTGCTTGCAGACAACCCTTGCGTCGATTTTATGCATATTTTAGACCATTGGAAGTTGCATCGCGAGCCAATCCACCTCGTGCAGAAAATGCTCCGGTACCGAAGGCAAAAAAAGCGCGTGATCGACGAGATCAAAAACACACGGTACGATCTTGCGATCGCGCTGTCTCCCTTTTTCCCGAATGCGATCGACCTGCTTTGGCAAGCCAAAATCCCTCAGCGCATCGGGTATGAAAGCGGAGGCTTTGGTCCTCTACTGACTACAGCGCTTCCCTGGAAAGCGGGAACGCACATCCTCGAAGGACACAAGGCTTTGCTGCGCTGCGCGCCATTACATATTGAGAATTTTGCATCCGATGTCCCCATTTTAAAAAAAAATACATCGAATGATGTGGTCGTTCACATGGGAAGCATGGGTCGGCATAAGGAGTGGCGTGCAGAGGATTGGCTTCCTTTAATTGCCCATTTTGCCGAAGAAAAAATCCCGGTTGTGTTCACGGGACAAGGGGAAAGAGAAAATACCCGTATCCAAAAAATCATCCAGCAAACGGGTTGGGGGAAAAATTTGTGCGATCAGCTCGAGTGGAACCAATTTTGTTCCACTCTGCAGAAGGCAAGGCTTGTGGTCTCCGTCGATTCCGTAGCCTCCCATCTCGCAGCGCAATTGGGCACGCAGGTCATCGTCATTCCTAAAAACAGAGATCTCCGCGTCAACTTTCTCCCGCAAGAAAGCATCGTTTGCCAAAATCCCCACGCAGTAATTAAACTGTTATTTCAACAGACGAGTAATAAATTTTAACAGAGATGATTTTTTGATTGCCTCTTGATTCCCAATTATTTGCACGCTCATTGCTGCAGCGATTGAGCCAATAAATGCACCCAAGATGGGTGGCAATCCTTTGGCCATGCAAAGGGAAGAAAGCGCTAGGTAACTGTCTCCTGCTCCGATGCGATCAATGCTATTTTGCGCAAACGCAGGAACTTTGACGATGTCGCCATCGGAACAATAGCAGAATACGCCATTCACCCCTCGCGTGATAGAGAGAGTAGAAGCATTCATCAATTGACAAATATCTGACGCTAAGCCTGAAAGCAAACCGGTTTTATCATGGGCGGCTAAACGCAACTCGGGTTCGTTCAGGGAAATATACTGAGCTCTCCGATAATTGGTAACGACGTTAAATCCTCGATTGCCGCTATTCGTTTGCGTGTTGAGCGCAAGAAATGTGGACACATCTGCTAAAGCTTCGATCATCGCAGGGTTTGTAAAACCGTTGCCAAAATCACAGACGAGTACGAGATCGTAAGCAGATGCTTTTGTTTGGAGGAAGTGAACAATCGAGTCTGTTTGTTTGGGTCGCAAAGATTCTTTGAACCCTTCATAGGTTTCAAATAATTTTGTCAATACATTCCCGTCCCTAAGAACATATCTTTTCTTAACTAGGCTTGTGGTGTCTTCCACGTAAGTGAAATGGGGTCTTATACGAGCATCCAGCGCATGAGATAAAAAGGGAAGATAAGGGCATTTACGACCTACGGCAGAGATTAAAGTCACTTCTTTTGCAAACTGAGCGATGTGATTCGAAATAATCAATGACCCACCTAGAAACACCTCTTTTTCTAAGCAGCGAGCGACCATATGCAATCCCTTGCCAGATTGTCCCAAGACTTCCGTATATTGATATTCATCAATTATGGCATCGCCAACCACAAGAACTTTCAACTTCGAGAGAGATTCGATGGAATCTAGGATTTCATCCATGCTGAAGCGCTGTTTTAAGGCAGAGAGAAATTCGGTCACTTCTTTTGGCGCCTGTTCGATGTGTTTGTTGATCAAAGAGGAAGAAGAAAACACAATATCGTCCGTATAGTAAATTTGCCCGCCTGCCAACTCAACAGCTTGCTGTTCTTCTCGGATTTTACCGGTCACATCAGCTTGATGGTCTGCATATTCCTTGCCTTTCACGTACAAATCTGGATGAATATGTTGGATGGCCGGTATCGCGTCAGGAGCGTCGTTCAAAACGACATAATCAATATCGGCAAGAGCGGCAAGAGATTCTAAGCGCAAGTGTTCTGGAAAGGCAGGTCTTCCAGGTCCTTTGTTGACAAACCGATCCGAGGTGACAGATACAATCAGTTTATCTCCTTGCTCTTTGGCTTCGCGAAAATGGCGAATATGCCCCGGATGGAGCAAGTCAAATACGCCATGGCATTGGACGATTTTTTCCCTTCTTAGCCTCGCTTCTTGCAAGATCTCTTTGAGTTCTTGAAAGGTCTTAATTTTTGTGCACGTCGAGGAGTTTTGCATATTAGACCACTAGGATTCGTCGATTTCCGAGACTGTCTCTAACTGGACTTTGTCCAGTCTAAGTTACGCAAAAGGTCTTTTGAATACCACTGTTGGACTTTGTCCATAAATCTACAATCGTATGCAATAGGAAAAAATGGGCCATTTCCACCAATCCATAATCTTTACGGTCTATCCAAAAGTTGAGATCTCCTAAACATCGGAGAGGGTTCGTCTCTGAAAAACCGCTCAATGTGATGCAGGGAGTGTTGCGCGCGCGCGCAACATGGGCTGCATTGAGAATGTTTTGCGATTTGCCGGAGCTGCTGATCGCAACTAAGAGATCGTACGATTTGAGTGTCCGTTCAAGAGGAAAGGAAAATACATGTTCATATCCAATGTCATTGGCTAAACAGGTCATTAAGTTAGCATCATACAGCGTTTGCGATGGGATCTGCAAAGTTTTCATGAGGTCATTGCTAAAATGCGAAGCAATGCCAGCGCTCCCTCCGTTGCCAATCACATATACGATTCCCTGATTTTGCCGTGTTTGATGCAAAAGAGCGTGCGCATGTTCTAGCGCTTGTTCAGCATTGAGAGACCCGTTCGAGGAAGTATAAGAACAGCAGTTCAGAGAGTGAGAAAGTTCTTGAAACCGAGCTTGAAACACAATTTCCTACTTTTGCAGAGCTTGAAACCAAGCTTTTGTTGCTTCTTGAATCATTGCAGGTTCCCAAAGAGGCGCGTCGCGAAACTCTTCTATCCTTTCTAGAATGCGCCGTACTCCCTCTTCAAAGGAAACCTTGGGTTTCCAACCCAATTCTCTCTGGATTTTTCCAATATCCGCAAACGTACAGTCAGGTTCGCCAGGACGTTTTGGTAAAGAAATGGTAGATCCCCCTAGAAGCGCAACAAGTCGATTGACACTATAATGCCCCGCGCTGCCCACATTCATGAAATCATTGGTCAGAGAGGAGAGAGCTGCTGCATAGAATGCCTCTGCTACATCGCTTACGTAGGTGAAATCGCGGCTTTGGGTACCATCCCCCACCACGGTGAACGGTTTGCCATGTAATTTCTGAGCGAGAAACACTCCAAAGACAGCGCTATAAGCTCCTGTTGTTCTTGATCTTGGACCAAATACATTGAACAAGCGCAAAGATAAGGCTGGCAAGCTGTACACTTTGGCCCAATGCAGAACGAGCTGTTCTCCGAGATATTTCGTTAAAGCATAGGGATATTGTGGACAAATGGGAGCCTCTTCGGGAGTGGGAAATTGCTTAGGGATTCCATAACAGGACGCAGAAGCGGCGTAGAGGAATCTCTTGACATTTGCTTTTTTGGACGCTTCCAACACATTGAATGTTCCCTGGACATTGATTTCAAAATAGTCGCGGGGCCTTTCTATAGAAGGGACGATGTCGGCAAGTCCTGCAAGATGAAATACCCAATCGATCCCTTCACACAGCGCATGCAGAGCGGCGCAGTCGCGTATGTCTCCTTGCACAAAATGAAATTGCGAATACTCTTGCGCTTTCGCAAGGTTTTTTAGCCATCCGCCGCTTAAATTATCGAACACAGTCACATGATGTCCTTGCTCGAGAAGTAAATCTGTGAGATGGCTTCCTATGAAGCCCGCCCCTCCTATCACAAGCGCGCGCACACGCAATCCTTATTGTTCGTGGCAACGAACGTAATGAACCTGTACCTTTCTGTCAAGAATCTATAGTGCTTCCGGTTGAAAGGCGCCCTATTTGTAATTTAGGTTCCCTTCATAATCTAAAAGGCCTTTTTGGAAGAATTCTTGTTGATGTTCTTGAATTAATTTGGGGAAAGAGAAATCAACAGGCACTAATGCAAAAGATCTCATAACATACTGATACACTTTGACAGGATCTCTGTTTTCCGGCGTGTTCGCCTCTGTATGAGAAAAACTGGCTATTTTTTGGAGGAAGCAGTTGAAGCCGCCCATGCTTGAAAAATGCCAGCCGCAGTCAAATCCATGGCATATGGAACAAGAACGGCCTTTAGTTCTTGCCTCTTCCGGGGACATTTTCAGAAGATGTTTCCATTTGATGGCTACAGGTCCAATCCAAAAGGGTATCTGCACATCGCGTCGGTTGAAAAAAAAGCGGTACATCTGCAGTTTAGCGCTCGCCATCTCTGCATCCTGATATAATACGGGAAAAATGAATCGCTGCAGATCTGCATTTCGGATGATCTCATCTACATCGCTAATGATGATCACATCATTTTTAGAGCAAGAGCGTAAACCTCTTACGATCTGATTTCTCTGAAAGGATTCTCTATCCCAAGGATTGTTGCTGCGCATCCGGTCGCGCACGATGACATGAATGATTTTATCTAAATATTTCTGGAATCGTTGTTTGTTTTTTTCGAAATAGAGAGGTTTTGGGTTTCCTTGGAAAGATTCCGTTGCTTCTACAAGAACAAAATAATCGACATGGTCATATAATTCGCTGAGACGAATCTCAAGAACGTCTAATTCATTGAAAAATAGAAAACAGTCATAGATGCGTTCTTGTCCAGCAAAACAGAAGCAAGACGAAGAGAATACAAACCAAAACCATCGTCCCATAGGAATCGTTCAGTGTAAGCGGGGAAGATGGCTGCGTCAAGTTTCTTTTAGGGGTCGTCAGAAAATAACTTTTAGAGCTGTATAGGGAAAAATCGATTCATCTTATTGACGATCTTTTCTTGCTGGTATTGATGCAATACCAGCTGCGAAAAGATCGTCAAAACCTGAACCGTTTTTCTCCTATACAACTCTAAAATTTATTTCCTGACAACCCCTTACTGGACTTTGTCCATTTGAGGGATCAGAAATAACCGTGGATTGGGCTCTTTCAGCAGGGAATCTGACCTTGCAAAGGAAAATTCCTCGATGTTGCTAGCGGGAGAGGGCTGCCAGAAAATGGTCCTATACCCGTTGAACATCGCAAGCATTGTTTCAAGGCGGGGACGGGGATCGGAGTGAATGAAGTTGTGGATTTCCAAAACGACTTTGGGCTGCGTGGAGATGATTCTTTTTGCCCCCTGCAACACTTCCAATTCATATCCTTCAACATCGATCTTCAGCATTGTAGGCAATACTTTTTCCTGTTCAAAAAAACGATCCAAAGAAACCATGGGAACAGAGAGGCTTCTTTTTTCCTTAGGAACATAAAGCAGACCTGACGAATCCTCAGCAATGAGAGCTGTTCCCTCGCTCTCTCCCACTGCGCAAGACTGAGGAAAAATATTCGAACTTTTGTTGAGCGCAATATTTTTAACAAGGATATCAAAATTGGAAGGAAGACATTCAAAAGCGTATGTTTTTCCTTCTTCTCCAGACCAGCGCGAAAACAAAAGAGAATAGTACCCATGATGCGCGCCAATATCTGCGAAAATCTCTCGAGGTGCTGTGTGTGTTTTGATCCATTCGAGCTCTGCCGTAATATTTCCATAGATGTATTTTTGATGCCTGCCATACCATTGGCTTCCTTCAAAATTACCGATGTAAAAGGGGAATCTTTCAGACAAGACATTTGCCTCAACGAAATATGGGGAGAATAAAAAAGGAAAGTGTCTATAACACTTGCGTTGCGCGCGAAAAAGGAAAGTTCGGAATTTGTGCAAACTTATTTTCTCCTTAGAGACTGGCTCTTATACTGGACTTTGTCCAGTAATAGGATTTTCCTGCAAATGGGTAAAAGGTATTTCCAATATCGCGGGGTCAATAGGAGATCTTTGTAAATCGCCCGCAAGCCAAATATGCGAAAAATCCCTGATTGATACAAGCGTTTGTATTGCCGCGGATTTTTTTCTAGCAGTTGCAGGAGGTAAAGCCAACTGTCTCTTCTCTTTTCCAGAGAAGGGGCAGCGCCATAAGAAGCGGGGTGCATTCTTTGCGCACAAAGAGCATGAGGGATATAACCGATTCCCTCATTGAAAGCTAATTGATGAATGACCCACCAATCGGCAATCATTCTCAAATTCATATCAAAAGGCGTGTATTTAAAATACACATCTGTCTTAGCGAAAAACACATGTCCCCGAATCCAGCAATGCGTCTTTGAAAAAAGCTTATAGATATTTTCTGGGTTAAAAAAGCGAAATTCATGGGAATCGATCCATTTCGAAATCTCCAAAATTGGGGGATCCCATTTGGAAAAAATACAATTGTCAGAGCAAAAAGCAGGACACGTTGGATATTTTTGGATATAGTCTAACACAATGTCGATCGTGCCAGACAGCATGAGATCATCAGCAGCGAAAAGATGGATATATTCCCCTTGGACATGAGCAAACGCGGTTTCTAAAGCAGCTCCTTGTCCCAAATTTTTCTCATGCTGAAAAAATCGAATCGAAGGATAGCGCTGCAGTAATTTTGCAATGATCTCTTTGCTTGCATCTGTCGACCCATCATCCACAAGCAACACTTCCAACTCATGCAACAATACAGTTTGGTAAATAGAGGAAATCGCCCCCTCCAAAAAATGCCCATAATTATAGTTTGTGACCACGACAGAAAGTTTCGGCATTGCAACACTTGCTGACTACTATATCTGAAGCTCTTTGAAAAAAAAAGAGAATGTGCTTTTTCCCATAGAATGATAGACTAGTGCTCTGTCAACATTCAAATTGGGGATTGTGCTAGCGCGAAAGCTGTCAAAAATCGACGATCGTAAACGGCATAGTATGAATGCATACAATGCCGTTTACGATCGTCGATTTTTGACGCTTTGGCGCCGCACAATCCCCAATTTCAATGTTGACAGAGCACTAGATTGAAAAAGGAGCGTGGTTGTGCCGGAAAATACACTGCAAAAAAATCGACGAGAACATTTGGAGCTCGGCCAACACTGGTCCTATAATTTCCTGACCGATCCAAAGCGTTTAGGATTTGTGTTGTCCCGTTACAAGTCTTCTGCAAAATTTTGCGCGCAAAGCCGCCATGTCCTCGAATTGGGATGCGGCATAGGAATTGGAGCGACGATGCTCGCAGAAAATGGGCGCGCATACACGGGCGTGGATTTTGATGAGCCCGCCATAGAAACTGCCCGCGCCAATCTCGCTTCAGAGCGCTTCCGCTTTATTTACGATGATTTCATGGGCAAGCGCTTTGGAGAATTTGATGCGGTGGTCAGCCTTGATGTGATCGAACATATTTTCCCTGAGTTTGAGGAGCAATATTTTGAAACGATTCTCATGAATCTTTCCCCAAGAGGCGTCTGCATCATTGGCACGCCCAATCTCACAGCGGCTCCTTATGCCTCGCACACAAGCCAGCTCGGCCATGTAAATTTATATACACAAGAGAGATTGATCAAAACGCTGCAAAAATATTTTCATCAGGCGCTCCCTTTTGGCATCAATGATGAACTTCTACATACGGGCTATGGGGCGATGTGCCATTATCTTTTGTGCGCCGCATGCCTGAGAAAAATTTAATTGCGAGAGGGTTATGATTCTAGAAACGAAATCAAAATGGAATGACGTCGCCGAATATATGAAACAAGCCCATCTCATCACCTTGGGAAAACATGGCGCGCATCAATTCTACTGCAATCCACAAGAGATGCTGCACGAGTTATCAGCTTATAAATTTGCTGCAAAATTGATCGGAAACCAAAAACGGGTATTGGATGTGGGCTGCAAGGAAGGATTAGGCACGTTTGTCCTAGCTAAAGAGTGCGGATTTGCCAAAGGCATCGATCTCGATGGCGAAGCGATACAAAGCGCAAAGCAAAATTTCTCAGGCCCCAACATCGCCTTTGCGCAGGGCAATCTTCTGACAGAAACGAGCGCGGAGATCTATGACGCAGTTGTGGCTTTGCATGTCTTGGAAGAAAATCGCAATCCGTTTTTACACGATCTTCAAAAGCGCATGCAGCCTTTTGGAATTGCCATCCTAGGGATTCCCAATACAGCGCATGTCCCTCTAGAGCGATTGCTAAGAAATTATTTTGCGCATGTGTTTTTGTTTGCAGCCAATAATGAAATCATACACCCAGGCTCCCTCTCTTTAGCGGAACGGATCATTGCTGTTGGCTGCGGGGCATGACGCTATTTCATTGCAGCTTGTAAATTCCAAAGATGAAAATACCTCCCCTGCTCGCGCAATAGACTTTCATGCGTTCCTGCTTCCAAAAGAGAGCCCTGCTGCATCACAAAAATCTGATCGGCGTGCATCACGGTCGATAAACGATGCGCGATGATCACGATCGTTTTAGACCCGCGCACTTTGTCCAAAGATTTTTGAATGTAGAATTCCGTTTCGCTATCTAAGTGACTTGTCGCCTCATCGAGAATCAAAATTTCCGCATTGCGAAGAAAGGCGCGCGCAAGCGAAATTCTCTGCCTTTCCCCTCCCGAAAGACGAACTCCCCGCTCCCCAAGAACTGTCTGATATTTCGAGGGGAGTTTTTGAATGAACGGATCGGATTCTGCAAGCTTGGCTGCCTCGCAAATGGCCTCGCTATCTGCCCGAGAAGATCCAAAACGGATATTTTCCTCCACTGTATCGTCAAAAAGAAAAGAGTCTTGCGTCACTACGCCGAATTTTATCCTCCAAGAATCCAAGGAAAACTGGCGAATCCCCTTTTGATTCACCAAAATCTCCCCCATCACAGGTTCGTACAGGCGGAGAAGGAGATCGATCAACGACGTTTTCCCAGAGCCTGAAAGTCCGACAATGCCAACGACTTGGCCCTTAAAAATCTTGAAATGAATGTCGCTCAGCACATTGACTTTGCTCCCTGGATAGGAAAAGGAAACATGCTCAAAGGCAATTTCTTCGATTCTTGCGTCCAAAGGCTCTCCCTCTGAACGAATGAACTCTTTCCCTTTAGTCTCTAGCATTTCATGCACCCTTTGCAAGGAACCAAAATGCGTTCCGGCAAGGCCTACCATCCCCACGCCTATCTGCACTCGTGTGCTCAATCGATAGCTCAAAAGGAGGAAGGTCATCACAATCGATACAAAGGAAGGGTCTTCAGCGCCAATCAAAAACACCGACACGCATAAAATCATACCGACAATCACAATGGAAATCATTTCATTGATGGGTTGAATCACTTGCGAACGGATATACATCCGCGAGCTGATCGCTCGCATCGCATTGAGCCCTTTTTCGATCTTTCCCCAGATTGTCTTATGTTGAAAATAGGTATGAATCAGTTTAATGCCTTGCAGCATTTGCGAGGTGTCTTGATTGACTTCTGCAGCTTGTTTGGACAGAGTAGAGGAGGCCCGAATGATCGCTCGCACCGCCGTCCTTTGTAAATACAGCGCGCAAAACGAGATGCACAGAGTGAATACGGTCAATTTCGCATTCATAAAAAACATGACTCCGGCAATCGCCATCCCGGTAAATATCGACACGGCAACTTTATTCAAAGCGTCGATGAGAGGCACCACAAAATTCACAGGAATGCGCGCGCAGTCTAGGAGATCCCCGATCTTTAATCGACTGATGTACCCATAACTCATCTTTAAGATCTGCTGGTAAATGGCTTTCAGAAGCCTTGTTTGCAAAGAGAGCGCAAATCTTGTGCATATCCATGTGTTGATGTAACAAACAAGAGTGCGGAGCACTTGCAAACCAATCGCGATCACAACGCTGAAAAAAAATATTTTGTTCCCCCCGATCCCATCGGGGAACATCATCGTAAGAACCCGGAGCCATCCAGAGTGCGCGCTCATCCCCGATTCCTGGGTAGAAAAAGCGCCTAAAATAAATAGAAAAGAGACCCCTTCCAAGGAAGCTGCCGCAAGCCCCAAAAAAATCGAACAGAGGAAAATGGCCCCGTTTTTTCGCTGTTCTCCAAACGCAATTTGATAGATCTTATTGCCCCGAAGGAACCGCGCCGCCCGAAACATCTCAATCCTTGTCAGTGCGCAGCCAGGAGGTGATTTTGTCCGCTACGCGCGGCGAAAATAACAGCGAAGCATGGCCGAGATCAGGAAGAATCAAGGTGCGCTCCGGATTGCCGCTCATCACCGCAGATTCAAAAGGGACCACAATCTGATCCGTCTCTGTCGCAATATGATAGAAGCGGGTTTGATTGTGCGCGCGGATCTCTTCTTGAAGCGTCTTGATGAGTGGAGACCCCCGCTCCATTTCGCGGGCGTTCGGCCCAATGCCGATTTTTGCAATCACAGTGCCGGCCAAGGGAGACCCGATGGTGATCACATCGCTGATTTTGTTTGCCGGCGCAAGGCGCAGCGCATAAAAAGAACTCACAAGCCCTCCCATGGAATGCCCAATGAGGGTCAGATCCTTCCTCCCCGTCTCCTGTTCAATGTGCTTGGCCCACAAATCGAGCGTCTCCGCATAGGATTGAATCGAAAGGAAAGGCGGCGTCAAATTGAGCGTATAGATCGGGCCAAAACCTTTCTCAATCAACTTTTTTTTCTGATAAATCCAGGCAGAACTATTGTGCAAATATCCATGCACGAGCAAAATCGGCCGCCCACTTTTCGGTCCCAAGCCGATCTGCCTTCCCGACCAACTCTTCGTAAAACGTAAAAACAGAAACGCCGCGACAGCAAATGCTTCAAATACAGCAGCATGCATCCAATAGATACTCTTGGCAAGAGGTTTTGGAAGATGGTTTGCAAGGCGCGTGGCGATGCGCAAACTCCCAAGAAATGCGAGGAGGATCGCAAAGGTGATGAGAAGGAGGGATGTGGTCTGCGTAAGACCATACACGCCAAACAAAAGGACGGAGGCCCCTAAAAGTCTCGATCCGGAAGGAGAAAACCAATCATTCATTTGTGCTCCACATACATATTTACAAAAAAATCAGGACAACCTATGTACCAAGAAATAAGGGATCGTTTAATTGCGCATTTATATAAAACAAATAGCATTTATTGTCTTTCTACTGCTCTGCGGATGCGTGCGCGACGCCGTCGACCCATTGTCGCTTGCTCCGCAAACCCCTTTTTCTTCCTGGACGCCGATGCAAGGAAATAACCTTGTCTCGTCCAAATACTGCAAAACCATGCTCCCAAACACCTTCGGGGCCAACGCGCTCAATTTAGCAGAATTGATTGATATCGCGCTACAAAACAACCCCTCCACCAAGCAAACCTGGGCGAACGCGCGGGCGGCCGCGGCGCAATATGGCCAGAGTTTGAGCGGCTTTTATCCAGAAATCACAGTCGATGGGTCTTATTTTCGGGCAAAGGGAACTTTTATCAACGCGAACATTCCTGTCGATTATTTAAACACACAGGGCGGTCCCGACGTCATCTTGACCTACACGCTCTTTGATTTCGGACAAAGAACCTCCGCCGCGATGGAAGCCAGAGAAGCCCTTTATTACGCAGATCTCACACACAACCAAGAGATCCAGACCATCATCCAAACCGTCATGGACGATTATTATAACTACCTCTATCAGAAGGCGGTTCTGTTCGCGAACGAGGCGAACCTTGCCAACGCGCAAATGTCGCTCGATGCGGCCAATGAGCGCTTTGCCTTGGGACTTGCGGCGCTAGGCGATGTGGCAACGGCGAGAACGCAGTTCTTACAAAGCCGCATCAATTTAACGACCCAAAAACAAAATGTCGAAAACGCGTTTGCGCAAATGGCGGTGGACGTCGGACTTCCTGCCAATATCTTCTTCAAAGTGCAGCCGATGCCAGAACAAGTGGTCGCCGATCCCGTCTTAGAAAGCGTCGACCAGCTCGTGCAGGTCGCGCAAATGCAAAGACAAGATTTTTTAGCAGCGCAGGCCAATGTCCGCTCGAAAGAGGCGGCGCTTCTCAACGCCAAACGGCAAATTCTGCCCGTGCTCGCGAGCACACTGGATGGAGGGCATTATTGGTTCAACGGAGGCGTGCAAGAAAAAGATATGCACTGGTCCGCGCAGCTTTCCTTGACGTTCCCTTTGTTTGACGGCTTTTATTACAAAAACGGGGTGCGCAACGCAGAAGCAAAACTCGATCTGTCCAAAGCGCAGCTTCTGCAAACGGAACTGTCGATCATCCAGAATGTGACAACATCGCACATGGGCGTCAAGACCGCCGCGCTGAATCTGTCGGATTCCGATGAGTACTTAAAATCTGCGGAGTTGGAATTCAAAATCGCTTTAGCAAATTATAAGGCGGGGACGAAGACGATTTTAGATGTTTTATCTGCGCAAAGCTCTGTGGCCGATGCGCGCTCTAAAAAAGCCGAAGCGCAGCAAAACTGGTTTACATCGCTTGCATCGATCGCCTATGCCACAGGCTCTTTATGCAGCACCCCCAATGAGGCTCCCACATGTCAACGCTAAGAAAATCGATTCTCTTTCTTTCCATACTCCTCGCCTCGTGCCATGCGAAAAAAGCTCCTGCGCCCACACCTTCCTATCCCGTACAGATTGGGCAGGCGATCGCGCAGGACACCCCCCTCTTCATCGAAGCGCTTGGCCATGTCGACTCGATCATCAGCATCAACATCTATTCGCGCATTGAGGGCGAATTGACCGGCGTCTTTTTCAATCAGGGCCAAGAGGTCAAAAAGGGCGATCTCCTCTTCACGATCGACCCGAAACCATATCAGGCGGCGCTCAAACAAGCGCAAGGCGCCCTCGATCAAAGCTTAGCCAATCTCTCGCTGGCTGAAGAGAAAGTCAAACGATATCTCTTGCTCACAAAAGATGAATTCTACTCGCAGATCGACTACGAAACTTTGCAGGCGAACATGGCAGCCGATGCGGCGCTTGTGATGGAAAATCAGGGGCAAGTCGACAGCGCAAAGATCAATCTCGACTATTGCTGGATCTATGCGCCGATCGACGGGATGACGGGCATTTTGAATATCGACTACGGCAACCTCATCTGCGTCAGCTGCCAAAATCCGCTTGTCACTTTAAATCAAATGGCGCCGATTTTCGTCACCTTTTCCGTCCCGGAATTCCAACTCCCGCGCATCCAAAAAGCGGATCGGGACAAAACATTGAAGGTGATCGCAGCTTATGAGGATTTTAAAAGCAGCGATCTTTTCGAGGGCGCTTTATACATGCTCGACAATACGGTCGACGCCGCAACTGGCATGATCAAGCTGCGCGCGATCTTCGAAAACTCCAAAAGAGAATTGTGGCCGGGACAATTCATCCGTAACCGACTAATTTTAAACACGTTAAAAGATGCTGTGGTCATTCCTTACACAGCTGTCCAGGTGACGCAGACGAGTCCCATCGCCTTTGTCGTGAAAGACGATATGACGGTGGAACAGCGCACCGTCAAGCTCGGGCAAAGAACGGATGATCAAGTCATTGTGTTAGAGGGGATCAAGGCGGGAGAAAAAATCGTCTTGGAAGGACAGATGAATCTGTTTACGGGATCTAAAGTCTTTGTGCCGGAGAGCAAAAAACCATGAACCTTTCGGAACCTTTCATCCGCCGTCCTGTGATGACCATTTTGGTGATGCTCTCGATCCTTTTTTTCGGGATTCTCGCGTACCGCTCGCTTCCGGTCAGCGATCTTCCCAACGTCGACATGCCAACGATCCAGGTGAGCGTGAGCTATCCAGGCGCAAGCCCTGAGACGATGGCTAATTCGGTCGCAACGCCGCTCGAACAGCAATTCATGACGATCCAAGGCATTCAATCGGTCATTTCGTCCAGCAATACCGGAGCGACCTCCATTGTCTTAACCTTTGCCCTCGATCGCGATATCGACGCTGCAGCCACAGATGTGCAAGCGGCGATTTCGACTGCGCAGCCGCAGCTCCCTTCCAATTTGCCCAATAATCCCACCTACCAAAAGGTCAATCCTGCCGCCACGCCGATCTTGTATTTCTGCATCATCAATCCCAATATGACCTTGGGAGATCTCTACGACTATGGCAACACCTTCATCGGCGATCGCTTAGCGATGATCGAAGGGGTTTCTCAAGTGATCACCTATGGATCTGCGTACGCAGCGCGCATTCAGGTGGACCCGGAAAAGCTCGCCGCCAAAAATATCGGCATCAATGACGTCGCGAATTTGTTGGAGCAAGGCAACGTCGATCTCCCTCTGGGCACTCTTTGGGGAAGACGCGACGATTTCACCATCGACGTCGACGGCCAGCTCATGAAAGCCGCAGGCTACAATGAACTCATCATCAAAAATGAAAACGGCAATCTCGTCAAAATCAAAGACGTGGGAAGAGCGCTCGATAGCGTCCAAGACGACAAATACTTCATGCACTATATCGATCAGAACGCCGATCAGGTTTGCATCATTTTAGCGATTCAGCGTTTGGCTGGCGCCAATACAGTCAAAATCGTCCAGAACGTCAATAAAATTCTCACAGATTTAAAACCGCAGCTGCCCGACACCTTAAAAATTCACCGTCTCTATGACCAGTCCGAAACCATCATCGAAGGGGTCGATGATGTCAAACTGACCCTGATCGTCGCCCTGATCCTCGTCGTTTTGATTATTTATCTCTTTTTAGGAAAAGTGCTGAACACAATCATCCCTGCACTGGCTCTTCCCATGTCGATCTGCGGGACGTTTGCCGTCATGCTTCTTCTCGGATTCAGCATCGACATCCTCTCGCTTCTTGCCCTCACCTTATCCATTGGATTTCTTGTCGACGATGCGATTGTCGTCTTGGAAAATATCGTGCGGCACGTGCAATTGGGAGAAACGCCGTTTGATGCTGCCGTAAAGGCATCGAAGGAAATCAGCATCACCGTGCTCAGCATGACCATTTGCCTCACCGCCGCCTTCATTCCGATGCTCTTCATGGGAGGCGTCGTCGGCCGTCTTTTCCGAGAATTTGCCGTCACAATTGTCACGGCGGTGCTCATCTCCGGATTCATTTCGCTTTCTCTGACGCCTATGCTCGCCAGCCATTTTGTGCGGCCATACGATGAGAAGAAAAAATCCCGCATGGAAAGGATCGCAGATAGCGTCAACGATCGGATGCGCAAAATGTATGAGCCTTGCCTCCGCTTTGCCATGCGGCATAAACTCTTCATGGTAGGACTTGGCGTTGCAAGCATTGTCTGCTCTCTTGTATTGTATCGCATCATCCCCAAAGATTTTCTCCCGCCCGATGATGTCGGATTCATCGAAGGATGGACTCTTGCCAGAGACGGAACATCCCCCTATTTGATGCAAGACTACCACGAAGAAATTTCACAGATTGCCATCAAAGACCCGAATGTCGATTCGCTGATTTCGATCAGTTCCTATACCAATCCGAATGAAGGGCTTCTTTTCATCCGCCTAAAGCCTTTTAAAGACCGCCAGCCCATGTATCCCGTCATCCAAGAAATGACGAAAAAATATCATAACCTCTCCGGCATCAACGTCTTTCTCTCCCCGCTCCCTTTGATCAACTTGTCTGTCGGAACCACTGCGCAAGCGCTTTATCAATATTCGCTCACCAGCATCGATCGCAAAACGCTCTATGCCTACGCCCCCACGTTGACGCAGCAAATGAAAATCAATCCCAATTTTTCCCAAGTCTCTTCCGATCTCCGCGCCCATCAACCCATGTGGTCGTTCCATATTAACCGAGATAAAGCATCCAACTATAACGTCACAGCCCAGCAAATCGAAGATTTTTTCCAATACGCCTATTCAGACAACAAAATCTCGCAAATCAACGCCGACATCAACGTCTACGACGTCCTCATCGAAACGCTCCCCCAATTCTATCGCGATCCAACGGTCCTTTCCAGGCTTTATGTCCAGTCCTTGACAGGCGCGCTCGTCCCCCTCTCTGAGATCCTCGATCCCGTGGAAACTGCAGGCCCCCTCACCATCAACCACTATAATGGGCTATCCGCAGTCAACATCTCCTTCAACCCGGGGAAAGACGTGCCGCTTGGCAACACGCTGGAAAGCATCCAACAACTCACAAAAAGCACCATGCCCAAACAAGTCCACGGCGCCGTGATCGGCACTGCGAGCGTCTTTAAGCAATCCTTCCAAAGCCTCAACTTTCTTTTGCTCATCTCGTTCTTTGCCATCTACGTTGTCCTCGGCATTCTCTACGAAAGCTTCATCCACCCCATCACCGTCATGAGCGCGCTCCCCCCTGCGCTCCTCGGCGGCCTCTTCACCCTCTATATTTTCGGACAGACCCTCTCTCTGTATTCTTTTGTGGGACTCATTCTGCTCATCGGCATTGTCTTGAAAAACGGCATCATCATGGTTGACTTTGCGAATAATGCTGTCGAAAAAGAGGGAAAATCGGCTGAAGACGCCATCATGGAAGCCGCCCTGATCCGCTTCCGCCCCATCATCATGACCACCGTTTGCGCCCTCATGGGCGCCGTCCCCATCGCGCTCGGCATTGGCGGCGCCATCGCCCAAACCCGCATCTCGCTCGGTCTTGCCATTGTGGGAGGACTGCTGATTTCGCAGCTGCTTACTTTGTTGCTGACGCCTGTCTTATATTATTACTTCGAGAAACTGCAGGAAAAACTCTTCGCCTTTATCGCTAAACACAAAAAGCAAGAGTCTTAACTTTCGGGTGCTAGCACTGCCAATTTTCGAGCATTTAAACTGCTTGATTCGAGGAATTTACCCCTCAAAATGAGGGCTTAGAAACGTCTTTGAGAAGAGGCGTGCCGGGCTCCTGAATCGGCTCCGCAAGCTCGTTTAATGCACCCACAGGGCCTCGGATCAGAATGATTTTCAAGAGATAGATCACACGCTCTATCGAGCACCTTTTGCGATCATCTAGAACAAGCATTCTATGCAATAATTGCTTGATCTCAGGGATAACATCTAAAAACTCAATTACTGCCGTAATTTCCGTTTGTTTTGTATTGAATAAATATACGCAAAAATTTCTTTCTCGATGACAAAGGCGAGCAATATCCTCAAATAAGGCTCCTTGTCTGGGCGTATCTTGCTGCACCATCTCGTAAAGAATGACTCCCAAAGCAAATACATCTTGCGCATAAGGAATTCCTTCTTCTGAGGGCATCCCAGGGGGATAATAGGCCGGAGTCATCGAACGCATTCCTGTTGATTCCCCACGCGAACGCATAGAGCCTAAATCCAAGATCATGCTGCGATTGCCCAGAGGTGTTGTGGCCACTCCAATATTGTCCGGTTTGAGATCCCCATGCATCAGTCCCTTATCATGCAATCTCTTCACTGTCTCCGCCGTTTGTAAAATCATCTGCAATCTTTCCCTAAGAGTTTTCTTGCAACCCCAAGAATTCAACACTCCCTGATCGCATAGATCGGCCACCAGAACAACAGAACGTCGTCCACCTGCCTCTTCTATGAATTGCGGCCGACCGACTAAGTGCATGACTCCGTCAATTTTTCCACATTGATCGAGAAATCTCAATTCCCTTTCGATTTGTTCGTTATCATGTTCATTTTTAAGTGAGTGCATCAGAACGGCAACCTCATTCTCTGGGGTCCTCGTCCCTTGCGCTCGATAGACCTCTTTAGCAGCCCCTTTTCCCAGTATGCTAACAATCGTGTAGCCTTCAAGTGTGTAGCCTTCAAGAGAAACGCTCGAACTGCCCAAAGGGATGATTACAGAGATCTCCCTAGAGCTTGTTGAAAAGCTCATTCGAGGGCTGTTGATTGTTAAAGACATCCTATCACTTAATACGCACATACAATCCGTTAATAATTATTAATATTATTCTATATTATTTAATACTTTATTATCAATAAAATATCTAATATAATTAATATCAACGAGATACGTGTTTGCTTTGATAGCGATAAAACAAGAATAAGGGGCTGATTGTCAGTACGTTGCCAATGCCGATCATGAGCAGGTAATTAGCTGATTTGCCAATATTAATATTATCTGGAGGGAAAAAACTAATGATGATGGTGAGGGTGCAGCCGATGAAGCCGAGAAGCGAGGTGGTCCACATGCCGATATTTTTCCCCGGAATCTTGAATGACGCGGGGCGGTCCACATATCTGTAGTGGAGCCGAAGCGCTGCGCAAAACATGAGGATATACATGATCATGTAGAGTTCGGTGCTCAGTGCAGTGAGAAACCAGTAGAATGCATTGACGGATGGAACGAGCAAAAACACAAGGCAGACAAGACTCACCAAGACTGCTTGCATGAGGAGGATGTTTTGGGCGACGCCTGCTTTATTGGTTTTTGTGAAAATAGGCGGCAAAAACCCAAACTCTGCGGCATGCAAAAGCCCTTTGGCAGGAGAGATCAGCCAGTTGATCATCGTGCCGATCGAGCCGACGCCGATGCAAAGCGTCAAGACGGGCGTCAGAGCGTCGAGTCCAAACACGCGGAACATATTGCTGAAGACCTGCATGACGCCAGAGACAAGGCTAATCTCTTTTTCCGGAAGCACAAATGCAATCGATAAGGAGCCGAAAATCATCGAAAGCAAGATAAATACCACAGCAAAAAAAACGGCTCTGGGGAAATTTCTTTGCGGATTTTTCACGTCGTTGACATGTACGCCTGCAAGCTCAATCCCCAAAAATGAAGCCATGATCGCGATCAAAGAGACCCAGCTCGCCGAATCCGCCAAAGAAGGAATGATGTTTTGCGTATTCAAATGAATTTGCAGAGGCTCTCCGCGAAAGACCCAGACGCATCCAAGAACCACTAAGAAAACCATTGGGAAAATCGTCCCAATCGATGCGCATACGCTATTCACGAGAGCCGAGACGTGAATGCCTTTTAAATTGACCAAAGTCAGCCCCCAGAAAGCAACGAGGATAAAGGTAATCAGATAGGGCATATTTTGCGCTAAATCCGGGTTGATGAGGTAAGCAAAAGTCCCTGCGACAAACACAAGAAACGAAGGATACCAGACCATCGTGTTGACCCACTGCAGCCAAATCGCCGCCATCGCGGCGCGCTTGCCAAAAGCCCTCTGAATCCACTGATAGACGCCCCCCTTGTCTGGGAATGCAGCCGAAAGTTCCGCTGCAATGAGCGCTGTCGGGATCAAGAAGACAATCGCCGACAGAATGAAGAAAAAGATCAGCGAGCTGCCAAAAATCGCCGCAGCCGGCAAATTGCGGATGTTGTCGATCGCCGCAATGATGAGAATGGTCAGAGGGAAAAGAGAGATTTTTTTAGCCATACAGCATCTACCGTGTCTGCGAAAGTGTCCAGGGAAGCTCGGCCCAGATTGAGTACTGAGATGATTTGGATGTTTTCTGCACACGAGAGGCTAATGCGTCAAGTGCGTGTTGCATGCCGTCAAATTGTAGCAAAGCTATTTCTGCACTCCTCCTGGTTTGTGCTGTGTTATGCCGCTTCAAGGCTAGACCTATTGAACTGCGCGTGTCACCAAACATTGTTCTTAGATCGCGGAGCTGTTGCGCTAGTTCTTGAGTCCCCGCTCCCTGATTTAAAAGCGTTTCAAGACGATTGATTTCTCTTTGATGGACGGTTGGAAATCCGCCATACCTGCCCCCACTTGAAACTTGAGATGCCATAAGATTCACTCCAAAATCGCTGCCGTGGATATACCACAACCGGTTCCAGGCAGCCATGGTATGAGAAAGTGAGGTTTATTTGCTATTTTTTTCAGGTAGTGATATACACAAACAACCTCAAAAGTTGGTTTTTAAGGTTGTTTGTGTATACTGGACTTTGTCCAGGTATAGACCACAAGTCTTACGTCAAGTTCAGCTTGAGAAGGGGAACGGAGGCTTGGGAAGCAGCTTTCCAATTCTTGTGAGATTGTATTGAGCGACCACTCTTGTGAGATTGTATTGAGCGACCACATCATCAAGTTCTTGCTTATCGTTCACAAAGCAAGTCCAGAGTGCCTGCTTCAATGTTTCGGAATAAAGTTGATTTTCCTTCATCTCCCCAAGTTGCTGTTCCGTTGTCCAAAATGCATTCACTACGTCACGAATATACTGTTCCAAGGACTCAGCTGATTGTCCATACAAGATTTTGATTTTACGAATCATCCGCTGTCTCTGGAGATGCGTGACTTCCTCGGGCGGCCCTATCATTCTTCCGTGACCTCGTGGCCTAACATTATTAATATCCATAAAATAACCTACCCATTGTTTGTTAAAATATAAAGTTTATTATACTCAAAACTAACAATAAAAACAACTCTAAATACCTAAAAAATTCTTACAGACCTCCCAGATAAATCTGAAAAATGATAAAACAATGCAAGTTGCAGGGCGAAAGGACTGCTGTTATTTATTAATGTCCTAATCCCCAGAGGTTTATGGCAAAAAAGTACGATGAAAGCACCGTCCTATCCCTAGATGCGCTGGCGCATATCCGGCTCCGTTCGGGGATGTATATCGGCCGTTTGGGAGATGGATCGCACCACGACGACGGAATCTACGTGATGCTCAAAGAAGTCATTGACAATGCGGTCGACGAGTTCATCATGCATTATGGGACGAAAGTCGACATCCTCCTCGACGAGAAGCTGCAGATGGCGGCGGTGCGCGACTATGGGCGCGGGATTCCGCTTGGCAAAGTGATCGAGTGCGTCAGCCAAATCAACACGGGCGCCAAGTACAACGACGAGGTCTTTCAGTTTTCGGTGGGGCTCAATGGAGTCGGAACAAAAGCGGTGAATGCGCTATCTTCGCATTTCATGGTGCGCAGCACGCGGGATGGGGAATTTGTCGAAGCGACGTTTGCCAGGGGAAAACTGAAGGACAAAAAAAAAGGCAAGACCAAAGAGCCGGATGGGACGTATGTCGAATTCATCCCCGATACGGAGATCTTTAAGAAATTCAAGTTTAACAAAGAGATCATCCTCAAAAGGCTGTGGCACTACGCCTATTTGAACACGGGCCTCACATTGCACTTCAACGACCAACAGATCTCCTCCAAAAACGGTCTGTTGGATCTTCTGAACGAAGAGGTGAAGGAAGATCGGCTCTACGAGCCGCTCCATTTCCGGGGCAAACAGCTCGAGTTCGCTTTTCTCCATGCAGCCAGCTACGGCGAGACCTACTTTTCCTTCGTCAATGGGCAATACACGCAAGACGGGGGATCGCATCTTTCTGCATTCCGCGAGGGAATTTTGAAGGGCATCAACGAATTTGCAAAAGCAAATTTCCAGGGCGTCGATGTGCGCGAGGGAATTGTGGGAGCGATTCTTGTCAAAGTGAAAGATCCCGTCTTTGAATCGCAGACAAAAAATAAACTCTCCAACAATGAAATCCGCGCTTCCATCGTCCAGGAAGTCAACACGGCTGTGCAAACGCTTTTGTATCAAAATCCAGAAGCTGGAAAAAAAATCGTCGAGCGGATTCACTTCAACGAGAAGCTGCGCAAAGAACTTGCTGCAGTGAAAAAGGAAGCAAAGGAAAAGCAAAAAAAGATCTCGTTTAAAATTCCAAAATTGCGCGATTGCAAATACCACTTCGGAGAGGGGTCGAAAGAGGGCGAAGAGACGATGATTTTCCTGACCGAGGGAGAATCAGCCTCAGCCTCGATTGTCATGACAAGAGATCCGATGACGCAGGCAGTTTTTTCACTTCGAGGGAAACCGCTGAACGTCCATGGGATGAAGATTGATCAGCTCTATAAAAACGAAGAGATGTACAATCTCATGAGCGCGCTCAACATTGAGGAAAATATCGAGAATCTGCGCTACAACAAAGTGATCCTGGCCACCGACGCGGACGTCGACGGGATGCACATCCGCAACTTGCTGATCACGTTCTTCCTCACCTATTTTGAGGGGCTTGTCGTAAGCGGGCATCTCTTCATCTTGGAGACGCCGCTCTTTAAAGTGCGCAATAAAGAAAAGACCTTTTACTGCTACAGCGAAGAAGAAAAAGAAAAAGCCATCGACACTCTCAAAAAAGGCGTCGAAATCACCCGCTTCAAAGGGCTTGGCGAAATTTCTCCGGAGGAATTCAAGCAGTTCATCGCAAAAGACATTCGGCTCCTGCCGGTCGCCATTCAAAACCTGTCGGATGTGAAGCCAACGCTTGAGTTTTATATGGGGAAAAATACGCCCGCGCGCAAAGACTTTATCATGGCAAACTTGGTAAACGAAAATGGATGACCTCAAAGACCAGATGAAGGACCACTTCATCAAATACGCCTCGTATGTCATCCTCGATCGGGCCATTCCCAATGTGGTCGATGGGTTAAAACCGGTGCAGCGGCGCATCCTGGAAACCTTGTGGCGGCAACACGACGGGAAACTCCACAAAGTCGCTAACATGGTCGGGCAAACCATGATCTTCCATCCGCACGGCGACGCGCCGATTTACGAGGCGCTCGTCAATTTGGCAAGCAAAGGCTTCCTCATGGACCGGCAAGGGAATTTCGGCAATATTTATACCGGCGACCCTTCAGCCGCTGGCCGCTATATCGAGACGCGCCTCTCGGAGCTTGCCCGCGAGACGATGTTCAATCCCGACATCACAGAGACCATCCCCTCGTATGACGGGAGGAACACGGAACCTGTGACTTTGCCCGCAAAAATCCCGCTGCTCCTCATGCAGGGAGCCGACGGCATTGCGGTCGGCATGGCCACGCGCATTTTGCCGCATAATTTTACGGAACTGCTCGAGGCGGAAATTGCGTTTCTTGAGGGAAGAGAATTCCGCATCTATCCCGATTTCCAAACCGGCGGGATCATGGACCGCAGTCAGTACGATAAAGGAAAAGGCAAAATCAAACTGCGAGCGAAAATCGAGATCAAAGACCCCAAAACGCTTGTCATCCGCGACATCTGCTACGGCACGACAACGGAAAGCCTCATTCGCTCGATTGATGAAGCGGCGAAAAAAGGGAAAATCAAGATCGAATCGATCTACGATTACACCTCCAAAGACGTCGAGATCGAGATCAAACTGCCGCGCGGGCAATATGCGGAAGAGATGCTGGACGCCCTCTACGGATTTACCGAATGCGAAGTCTCTTTGTCCTCGCAAGTCATTGTGATCAAAGACGGACTCCCCTGGGAAGCCGATGTGCACGAAATCCTCAAATACAACGCGGAAAAACTCGTCGGATTTTTAAAGCGCGAACTCGAGATCGAACGAGACCGCTTGCTGGAAAAGATTTTCGCCAAGACGTTGGAGCGCATTTTCATCGAGAATCGGATCTACAAAAAAATCGAGACGGTGAAAACCATCGACGGCATTCACGAGACATTGAGTTCTGCGTTTGTCCCGTATCACAAGAAGCTGCTGAGGACGCCGACACAAGATGACCGAGAAAGACTCCTCCAAATTCCGATCCGGCGCATTTCCCAATTCGACATCGACCGGAATAAGGAAGAGATCGCGCTTTTTGAAGAAAGTTTGGAAGGGGTTCTTAAAAGCCTCAAAAACGTCAAAAAATATGCGATTCAATACCTGAGGAAGCTGATCGAAAAATATGGGCCTCTCTTCCCGAGAAAAACCAAGGTCAAAGCCATCGAAGAAATTGACCGCAGATCGATTGAGACGAAAGAGATTACGGTCGGCTTCGATCCGAAAACGGGCTTCATTGGGACGAAGGTATCGGGCGCTTTGAAATTCGAGTGCACGAACTTCGACAAACTGCTGGCGTTCTATAAAAACGGCACCTACCAGGTCATCAACATCCCCGAAAAACAATATCTCCAGGATATCGTATCGGTTGGCGTCGCCGATAAAAAAACGGTCATGAACGTCCTCTACAAGAACAAGGAAAAGAAAAAAATCTTTGCCAAACGATTCGTCGTCGACAAATTCATCCTCGACAAAATCTACAACTACCTCGACGAAAAAGCCGAACTCCAATATTTCTCCGCCGAGAGAGCGCAGGCGATCGAAACGCACTTCGATTTTGCCTCGCGCGCAAAAATCAAAAAATGGAATCTCGACTTCAAAGACATCCCCATCTCAGGAGCAGGAACGCGCGGCGTGAAAGTCGGGCGTTAAATAAAGAGTTTGAATATTATACACCGAACAGAATCGGAGTCGAATGATGGAGATGATCAAAAGCCGAAACCAAACATCGCACACTTACAACCAAAAAATCGCAGACGAGATCACAGACAAAATCACGAGCGTTTATTCCAAGTTATTTGAAGATTTTTTAGTTAAAATGCGCGAGCTCATGAAAAGTCATGGCAAATAAAAAGCTGTTCGGACTTCCGCCTCATGCGATGACCAAGATCTGCACAATTTTTCGCAAATATCCGGCCATCAAAAGAGTTGTTTTGTATGGCTCTCGCGCCATGGGAAATTACCGACCCGGGTCGGACATCGATTTATGCATTGAATCAGTTCTTGATTTTGCAAAATAAATGCTCTACACTCAGAGGCCATGAATCGAAAAACGCTTGGCCTCTTTCAACTGGTGATGATCAATGTCATTGCGGTCGACAGCATCCGCACGCTGACGTTTTCGGCGGTCTACGGCTTAAGTCTCGTCTTTTTTTATGTGCTGGCGGCACTGTTTTTCTTCCTCCCGACGGCGTTTGTCTCTGCGGAATTAGGCACCGGATGGCCGACTCGCGGAGGGATCTACGTTTGGGTGCGGGAGGCGTTCGGAAAGAAGTGGAGCCTCGTCGTCATCTGGCTCAACTGGATCTACAATGTCATCTGGTATCCGACGATCATGGCGCTCATCGCCGGGACATTCGCCTATTTCTTTGATCCGGCCTTGGCTAGCAACAAGCTCTACATGTGCGGCGCCGTCCTCGTTTTGTTTTGGGCTGCGACGTTCCTCAATTGTTTTGGCATGAATGTCTCGAGTTGGATCAGCACTGTCGGCGCCCTCGTCGGGACAATTTTGCCGATGCTGCTGATTACTTTGCTAGGCATTGTGTGGGTGTGGCAGAGCAAGCCCATGCAGATCGATCTGAGCTGGGCAGCGCTGCTGCCAAATGGCAGCCAGACGGGCAACTTGGCGTTCCTGACCAATGTCCTTTTCGGGCTTTTGGGCCTTGAAATGGCCGCAACGCATGCGGCGGAAATGCGCAACCCGACGAGGGACTATCCGCGATCGCTGTTTGTCTCGGTCATCATCATTTTAGCGACCATTGTCCTGGCATCGCTTGCGATTGCCATTGTCGTGCCGACCAAAGAGTTGAGCTTGGCAACCGGGGTCATGCAGGCGTTCACCGCGTTTGCGCATGCCTACGGCTTGACGTGGCTCTCCCCTCTCATGGCCGCGTGCATTATCTTAGGGGGCTTAAGCGGGGTGAGCGCCTGGATCATCGGGCCGACCAAAGGACTCCTCGTAGCAAGCCAAGATGGAAGTTTGCCGCCCTTTTTAGCCAAGACCAATGCCAGGGATGTGCCGGTGCGCATTCTCATCTTGCAGGCGCTCATTGTTTCGGCGTTATCGATGCTTTTCATCTTGATGCCAACCGTGAATAGCTCCTACTGGATCTTGTCTGTGATTACGGCGCAGGTGGCCCTTCTCGTCTATATTTTCCTGTTTGCCGCCGCCCTCAAGTTGCGCGCTGCAAAGCCGCACGTGCGAAGATCCTTCCACTCTCCCGCCTTGCGGATCGTCTCAGGTCTTGGCATCGCCAGCTGCGCGCTCGTGATCGGCTTCGGCTTTTGGCCGCCAGCCGAGATTCCCATGCAAAGTATTTTTTCCTATGAAATGCTCTTAATCGGCGGGATTGTCCTTTGCTGTATTGCTCCCTTCTTCATTCTCCGTTTTAAAAAATAGACTTTCCCCGCCCGCATTTTCAAAAAAAAACTTTAATTGTTAACGAGAAGTATAAGTTGAAATGTCCTCTTTGTGGTAATCACAAGCTGTTGATTATCAATAAGGAGGACATTTCACCCCAACTCTTACAAACGATTATATTAATTTGAAGTATATGAACATTTATGTTAATATATACCTATTAAACACCATATTTAAACGGACTTTGTCCAGTTTAAGGTAAAAATCATGTCATTATCAATCACCGAACAGCAAAAACAGACAATATACGTACAAGACAGGGAGTTGCAGCGTCTACCACCGGAGCTCGTCCTTCAAATTTTTTCATATCTGCCCCTTTCGCCTGTATGTCTGAACAAAAAATTACGAATATTATGGGAAACAACAGACTTTTGGAAACCTTACGCAGAACGAATTGCATTGAGAATGACCTCCTCGCCAGGAGCGGTGTGGTGCCTTGCTCCTCTAGTAAAGATACCACCCTTCAAAACCGACAAAGATCGGAGAGAATTTGCCGCTCTGATAGTACGTGCACCAGACATCCCAGCTTCTGAAAATTGGAGGGTATTTGTCTCTCTGATCAATGCATGGGCAAACAACTTCATATTCGCAATCGCAACAGATCCCTGGCAGCAGAGGAAAAATCTATTAGACAAACAACAACCTTCTGAGCTTTGCTTCCCTCTCAATCATCCCACCATTATGACGGCAGCAGTAAGAAAATACTCTATTAGCATCTTAGAAAACGCTGCACCATCCTTGAAAAGCAACAGGAAATTGATGTTAGAGATTCTAAGGAGCCACGGCGAAGCTTTGGAGCACGCTGCTGAAGAGCTAAGAGATGATGAGGAACTGGTGATGGCTGCCGTAAGGAATAACGGGAAGGCTCTTAAATACGCTTCTACGCGTCTGCGAAACAACCAAACAGTTGTCTGGTCTGCCGTAATGCAAGCGGGACGATTCGCCCTTCCGTTCACAACGTCTGAGCTGCAAACAAACGAAGATACGCGGCTAGTTCTGGGCTTATTCAGTAAATACTATTATGAGGATGATTTTCAGAAAGCTTCTCCTGGTCTACGAGCGCATCAAGACGCTATGATGGCTGCTGTAAAGGCAGACGGTCGCGCTCTTAAGTACGTTTCCGAGCGTCTTCTAAAAGATAAAGAGATCCTTAAAGAGGCTCTATCGCAGAATGCGAACGCCTTTCAATACGTCGATCCCGATCTACGAATCAGCAAAGAATTTATGTTAGAAGCTCTAAGCTATAATGGGGAGGTTCTGCAATACGCTCCTCCAGATCTATGCGATGAGAAAGAGATCCTTATGAAGAAAGTTTCGTGGCGCAGGGGGCGCGCTCTTCAGTATGTTTCCGAGCGTCTACGCGATGATGAAGAGATCGTTAAGATAGCTGTGCAGTACCAGGGGCATAATCTTCAGTATGCTTCCGAGCGTCTACGCAATGATGAAGAGATCGTTAAGATAGCTGTGCAGTGCTGGGGGGATGCTCTTAAGCATGCTTCCGAGAGTCTACGCGATAATGAAGAGATCGTTAAGATAGCTGTGCAACACCTGCAGGGGCAGGCTCTTCAGCATGCTTCCGAGCGTCTACGCGATGATCGAGAGTTTGCTATAGAAGTTGTACGAGACAAGCGCGCTGCTTTTGACTACCTTTCTGAGCGGCTACAAAAA
>Ga0364920_10110_pt1 | contig 39461 bp, 27 predicted proteins | sample SorcelJu500001C8_FD_206961 | JGI IMG/M metagenome (GOLD analysis project Ga0364920, IMG submission 206961) | Enriched cells from Trout Bog Lake Hypolimnion, Wisconsin, USA - BchlTB.June20.5000.01.C8 | ecosystem: Environmental > Aquatic > Freshwater > Lake > Hypolimnion/Profundal zone | place: USA...
AGAGAAGCTGAAAGAGAGCATTCATTCACTTACGTTGAGTGTCTTTGCGCCGGTGTTTTTTGTCTCAGCGGGAATGAGAGTTGATATAACCAAGCTGGGAAATTGGCACGCCATCTCGTTGACCCTGGCACTATTCGTGGTGGCAATGGCCGCCAAAGTGGTTTTTGGATATATTGGCGGACGTCTCGGCGGCTTGCGCGGCTGGGAGTCTTTGCTGGTCGGGCTGGGAGTCAATATGCGCGGAGGAACCGACGTTATCGTGGCCATTCTTGGAGGTTCGCTCGGGTTGCTTTCGGACAATATCTACAGCATGTATGCAATCGCAGCGATTTTGACAGTGTTGATCTCTCCTCCGATTATTGCTGCCCTAGAGAAGAAAGTGCCACCATCTGAGGCTGAGTCGGCTCGGCTGTCCAAAGAGGAGGCCCGTAAGCGAGCCTATCTTTCATCAGTGGAGCGAATAATGCTGCCTACCTTTCCAGAGCTGAACCCAGCAGACTGCGTGCCGATCTTGCGCGCTTTAGCAACCACCAAAGAGAAAGAGCACGAAGTCTTCGACATCGCAGAGCTGGCTCCGGACAATCATACAGAATCGACCCAGGGGGCATCCGACTCCCTGAAGGAAGCCGGTGATGCGCAAACCACTGAATATAAGCAGCTGCCAAATCAAGAAAAGAATACTCTTGAAGCTGTGCTTGAGGGCGCCAAGCAGTGCGATCTGCTCGTCATCGGCTCTCGGCAAGCCCAGGCAAATCCGCTGCTCTCCTTCGGGCATCTGCAAGATAAGGTGATCGACCAAGCGGCGTCGGACGTACTGGTAATCACGCGTGGTGGCAGCTTGGTGAACAAGAGCGTTAAACGCATTCTGGTTCCGATTAACGGATTGGAGTACGCGATGGCTGCTGCTGATATCGCCGGTTATGTCGCTCATGCTAACGATGCCGAACTTGTCGTTATGACGGTTGTGGCGAACGAAGCGGCTACCAACGGTGCCGACAAATCGCCAAATAACTCCAGTCTGCGTCGATCTGGTCTTAAACTTTTGAAGGAGACACGTTTTCGCGTTCGCCGTCTTGATTTGCGCTATCAGGAAAAAATCGTGGTTAGCCCAAACGTATCCCAAGTGATCTTGGACGAACTCAAGCGGGGGCGCTACGACCTGATTATTCTGGGAGTTGTCGATAGAAGCGGTGATCACGGTTTCCACCTCGGCTCAACAGTGCAAGCCGTTCTCACTGAGTGCAAGATTCCTGCTGGCGTGCTGGTGTTCCACCAGACTCCAGCCAGTGCCAGTTAGCTGATTCTCCTTTCCCTGCCGTCTCTTGGCATTGACTGCGATTTCCGTCGATTCGCGGGCGACTGGCACAAGGTGAAATTCCAGACAACCCATTCTCTATTAAACTAGACTGGCGCTGTACACCCGTCTGCGTGAAGCGGCAGGTGATTGCCAAGGTTATCCTACGCAGTGTCCTTTGTACCGCCGGTATCCTTCCGGCACCGGAAAGGTCGGAATTGCCGCCGGGACTGCCGCCTGATACTTTGCAGCCACTAGGGATAGACTTGGGAAAGAATTTCCGAGATCATGTTACCTAATGCAATGAGCATCCAGTTTTGGGCGCTGCTGGAGTCGGATGAAGCCCTGATGCCATCGAGGTGAGCATGATTAATATCGAGCGTTTTAAAAGTAATTTCTCGCCGCTGCCTTTTCGTGTTTGCGTTTTAGATTCGGAAGGCAATGAAGATTTTATCGGCTCACCGTCGGCGGTGACACCATCCCAGCCATGGGACGTCAAGCTGATTTGTAAGAACTTAGATACTGACCGTTTCTTGACACGCGTAATGGCAGTTCCCCTGATGGAGGCGTACGTCAATGGAGATTTGGATGTAGAAGGCGAATTTCGCTATTTTATGCAGCTGCGGTTGCACATCAAGCATCCCGAATGGACTATAACCGTGGCTGACCGTGCTAACTTCCTTTTGAACTCAGTCATGCGTTCCAATCCGATTCTCGAAAAGTTGGCAGTTCAGCACCATTACGATCAGCCGAATGAATTCATCGAGAGCTATCTAGACAAGCTCGTCAAGGCCCACTCATGTTGCGTGTTTGGTGATCCATTGAGCGATCCGACAGAATCGACCATTTCGCTTGAGGATGCCGCGTTGAACCGTGAGCGACTAATAGGCGAGAAACTACAACCGAGGGGGAAACGAGTTCTGGACATCGGCTGTGGCTCGGGGCATTTCGTCAATCTGGCTGTGAAAGAGTTCGGTGCGGCTCAAGCATATGGTGTCACGCTCTCTAAGAACCAGAAGGAGGATGCCGACAAGTTTTTTGCCGGCTCGGGCACCACAGATCGCTGTCGCGTCGACATCAAAAATTATCGCGACTTGCAGGAGAAAGCTGATTGGGATTGCATCAACTCGGTGGGAATGGTGTCACACATCGGCGTAGGAATGCTCGAGTATTACTGGACAAAAGTGCATGCCATGCTTAAGCCGAATGGACTTTATCACCACCATTCCTTTATGCACTACGACAAGCAAAATCAACTGAACGATGCGGCGCCACTCTTCAGCAGAAAGTGGGTTTGGCCAAACTATCAATGGTACCGTTTAGATGAGCATATCCATTTGGCGGAGAAGTTGCGCTTCGAAATTGTCGACATAAAATGCTTGCGACTGCACTACGCTCGCACCATCGATCACTGGTACGACCGCTACATGGAGAACATTGAGCGCAATCGCGAACTCGTGCCGGAAACTACTATTCGCGCCTGGCGAGCCTACCTCGGCAACATGGCAATCGGTTTCCGTAATCGAGAAATGACAGTCAATCAGCTGCTGTGCCGCAAGTTGGACAAAAAGATTGTTCCTGTCGTCGCTAATCTCAGCACCAGAGAATTCGTCGTGGGCTGATGAACTCACTGAGTCGCCCACCGATATTTACTCGGATTGACACAGAGCAAGTGCTGGGTCAATCAAAAAGAATGATACAATCACGAGCCATGAGCCTCAAACAGACAACGGATACAATAGTCGCCACGCATCACAGTTTTCTGCGCAGGGAGTTGCCGCGCTTGAGTGAATTGTTGGAGGCTTTGTCTATTGTGTGCGTGGCGGACGCTTCGATGAAGGAAGCTCAACAGCTTTATACGAAGGTGCGCAATAAGATAGAGGCGCATTTGCGCGATGAAGAAACAGAACTGTTTCCGACCGCTGCTGCTCTTGAAGAGGGCGTGCCGCCGCCGCCAGCCAGCATGGATTTGCGCGAACGATTGCAAGAGATGGAAGTCGAACACGAAAACTGTGGCAAGGCGCTCGGACAGCTAGAGGAGATGTTGAGCAGTCTCTCCAATAACCCGATCAAGGACGAGACCCTGGCGGCGTTGCGGAAAGTGCGTGCTGATCGTGATGTTCATGTGGAAAAGGAAAACTCACTGGTACATCCCAGGCTGTTCGAACTTTTGCAGCAGCACGTCGCTGCCGCATCGATAGCCAAGTAGATTTTTAGTCACGTCTGGTAATTTTCTTGGCCGAATCTTTGAATTGGCGATATCCGGCCGGGGAGTGAATTGTCTCTGGGACTTCGGGGAATGAAGTGACAGGAAGTCGATGGTTCCCGCAGGGTACTATCCGGTCGAAAATGTCTCATTCCGAAATGGCAATTCACAAGAGCACATGTTTGCAATTACTCAACCGAGGTTCATTCGCATAGTTATCGCCGGTTCCTTGTTTCTTGCACTTGCGGCGGTGCCAGCAGGGGCGAAACATAAATCCAAATCGCAGGACGACAATGTTCTGACGCCAGAAGCGATGCCTACGCCTGTGATGGCTCCTAGTGCCGGGCAGCCTCTTCAGGGTGGCATTCAGGAGACCGGCACCGCGGCTGCGCCGTTGCAGGGTGGAGTCGAACAAACGGGCACGACGCCGACAAACTTGCAGGGCGGTGCTCAAGGAGGAGATTGGAACGGCACTGCGCAACAGGGGCAGATGGGTCAGCAACAATTTCAGATGAATGCCAATCAGTTTCAGGGCGGCGTCGGACAAAACGGTTTTAATCTTGGGGCCGGCAACGATCCAGACATGAACGATCAGGAATTGCTGATTCAGTGGGATGCCTGGCGAAACAGGCTCATGCATGCGATTGAACAGGGAACGTTGGATCGGATCAACGTGCAAAATAACGTCAACTTCGTCTGGGACCAGCGCGCGAACATGATGGTTAGTCGGTTTCCGAACGGCATCGCCTGTTGGTACTCTATCGACGTGCTTCCCAATCGAAGAATAGTGAACCTTCGTCTCACGAAACCATCGGGCTTCCAGGGATTTGATCAGGCTGTATGGCAGTCGATTTTCCAATTGGAAGGCAACAAGATTTTGCAATACCCGAAGGGCTCTCAGCGCCAGACCGTCACCCAGGAAGGCGCTGTGGAAACTGCAAAGACAACGCAATTCCAGAACTTTCACTTCGGCGACGTAGAGCATGAACGTGAGCGCCGTTGAACAGTTGATGGCCGCAAGACGTCAAAGTGTGGCATCTAAATTTGGCCGACTCGCTGTATGCCACTACAAATGGTGCCAGCCTTTCATGTGGCTTTTGCAAGTAACGGCAGCTCGGTCGTCAAATTTTCTACTCGTTTAGCCCGCGGTCGAGGTTGCCGACTGCAGCAAAATCGAGTTTAGGCAATGCTTCGAGTTGCCTTCTACCATTCATCACTGGGCGTTGGCTTTGCTGAGAAGGCGGCCGGAGGTGAGGGCGTTGACTGAGATAAGGCCCATGTCGTGCACGAGTTGCGCTTGGGCGATGTTGAAGTTGACGATCGCTTGCGCTTTGTCGACGAGAGCCTGCGTGTAGTCGCGCTGGGCTGTGATGATATCCAGATTTATGCCCAGACCACTGCTCTTACGCAGCTCGGCCAGTCGCAATTCTTCCAGCGATGAGTCGACTTCGTTGCTCGATTCTTCGATGTTTCTTTCTTTGTCGAGAATTTGCAGATAGGAATTGCGCACTTGTTCAAGAACAGTTTGCAATTCCTTTTGCGCTTGCAGATTAGCCTGCCGAGCCTGCCAGCGGGCTTGCTGCACATTGAATGCATCGACTGTGCCGAATCCTTTCAATCGCCAATTGAGTTGCACGGAGAAGATTCCCAACGGTCCAACATCTTTCGGGGGACCGATACCATATGCGGCACCAGTTAAAAGAACCGTAGGGTGTAGGTTGGCTGCGGCAACAAGAATTGCTCTTTTGGCGGCCAGCCGAAGTTCTTCGTATTGCTTCAACTCCGGGCGATTGTCGATCGCCAATTGCAAAAGGTCTGCGATGTTCAAGCGAGGATCGACTAAACGCACTTTGCGCACAAGCAGCTCCACCGGAATCAAATCCTGACCAAGATTCGCATGCAACGAGCCGGCCAGCGCGATAGCAGCTGATCTGCGATTGGTTTGCTGGTCTACCAGGGCTTGCCGGTCTCGCGAGAGCTGTGTGCGCGATTGCAACACATCGAGGTTGGTGGCCAACCCGGCATGGAAACGATCCAAATTTCGGCGCAACTGTTCTTCAGAAGTGCGTACTGCTTCGATGCGGATTTGTAGCAAAGTCTCGGCCAGGACAAGATTGTAGTAATTCTGCGTTACTGTCATGAGCGTATCGCTGAGCGTGCTCTTTTCTCCGAATTTTGCCGCCTTGAAGTTGTGCTTTGCTTGTAGTGTGCCAAACAAAACGCTGCCGCCGCGGTATGCGTAAAACTCAGCGCCTGCATGCATAATCTCGAATGGGCTGTGCACTCGCACGGTCGTTCTGGTGCTAGCAATGGCAGAGGAGCCCAACAGAGTGCCGGACGACCCGCCGAAGAGACCAGCAGGAGAAAACGGTAGACCGATGTGTCCGGATGGCATATATTCGCTGAATCCAGAAGTGGCATTGGGAAGGAAATTGGACATCTGCGAGTAGAGAGCGAATTTATTTTGGTAAGTGGTCGTCCTGCTGATCGCCAGATCGAGGTTTTGGTCAAGACCTAATTGGAGAGCCTGACGCAGGTTCATGGCATTCGAGGAAGACGCATCCAATTGAAACGGATTGAGATAGTTGTTGATGGTGACAAGAGAGGTGAGCGCTGGTTGTTTCAGCTCAATTTGGTCGAGAGAAGCAGCGTCTTTGGAGCTGGTGCTCGGACCGGTCGCCGATTCTGTTTGATTAGACAATACGGCAGCGCTTTTCTCACCGGAGGCACCGTGAGCGGTGCCAGGGGCATTGTTGGGTTGCTTGGCCACTCCAGAGTTGAGATGCTGATGGAAGTCTTGCTCAACCGCCTTTTTGGCGCTCTGTGGACCAATGTCGCTGCCGCCATTTGCCGGCGTTGATGAGCTAGACATTGATGAGCTAGACCTTGATGAGCTAGACCTTGATGTGGAATCATTTTGCCCAGCGCTCGAAGTATGTGTGCCGCCGGCGGAAGTTCTGCCACTGCCAGCAGTCTCGTCTTGGCTCCTGCTTGGTATGAGTGGTTGTGGCCCCCGCAACTGCACTTGCTCATCACCGAAGACCGGATGCGCGCACAAAGCCCATAGCGCGATTACGCCCAGATAAATCGAACAAGCAGTAATCAAGAATCGGGCAGTGACTCCATTCATGGCGTAATCATACCAGCCGGTATGATTGCCTTCAACCCCATTCTGCGCATTGTTTGCACTACTTAGCACTGCTATCCCAACTGCTTTCTGAAGCGCGCTGCGCTCGACACAAGCAAGACTACAGCGACACAGGCTAACACTGTAATATCGCGCCACATCACATCCAAGCCGACACCTTTCAACAAAATATTTCTAATGCATTGAATGTAGTAGCGAAGCGGATTGAAGTAAGTCAAAAAGCGGAAGAAGTCCGGCATGCTTTCGATGGGCGAGAGCGCGCCCGAAAGCTGAATCAGAGGCAGGTTGAAAAAGAAAGATGTCAAAATCGCCTGCCGCTGATTTTTCGATATGGTGGCAAGTATGATACCAATGGATATGACAACGAAAATGTAGATTCCGGAGACAAACATGTAAATGAAAAAGTTGCCTCTAAATGGCAGCAAGAATATGGTTCGTCCGATTGTCAATGCAATGAGAACCGTGCCGTAGAGCATGATCATGAGAGGCACGATTTTTGCCACCAAGATCTCCCAGGAGGCGGCCGGCGTCATTAGCAACTGCTCCAGAGTGCCGGAATCTTTCTCCTTCACCAGCGTCACTGATGATACCAGTGTGCCCGTGATCGTTAATACCAGCCCAAGAACACCGGGCACAAAAAACCAGGCTGAGACCAAGCCTGGGTTGTAAGCGTAGGTGACTTGTGGAGCGACCGGTTGCACCACCACGTTCTTGCTCAATCCGCGAGCGTACTGCTGCACCATCTGCAGCGCATAGCCCTGGGCGATGCCGGCGGTATTTGCGTCAACGGCGTCCAGAAAAAGTTGCACTTCTGCCTGATGACCCTGACTGATCTTGCGATCGAAATCCGGCGGAATCACCAGACCGGCATCAACTTTTCCGCGCTCGACTGCTGCTTTCAAATCATCGATATTGTCGGTGCCTCGGGCAATTTTGAACACTCGATTCTCAACCAGAGCCGAGCTGAGCTCGCGGCTTTTATAGCTTTTGCACTGGTCGACGATGGCCAATCGCAAATCCTGCACGTCGGGGCTCAAGGCAAATCCATACAAACAGATTTGTACAATTGGAGGAAACATGAGCATGAACAGCTGCTGCTTGTCGCGCAGAATCTGGCGCGTTTCTTTGAGCATGAGGGCCAGGAGTCTGCCACCAAGGAGAGTTTCTAGAGTCTGTGCAACCGCGTCTTTCATACTTTCTCCATCAACTCTTGATTTGCATGCGGCTCATATTTTTATGAGCAATGCGAAAGAAGAACAGCGCGCCCAGTGCCAAAATGAGTGGCAAATACCAGTCATAGATCCAGCCCCCGCCGCGTACGTAACTATCTCTGGATAGTTGTACGAACCAGCGAGTGGGCACCAACACCGTCGCGTACTGCAGCGGGAAGGCAATATTACGTACAGGATACAGGTAGCCAGACAGCAACAGGGCTGTGGTGAAGCCACCGGTGGCGACGGCTTGCACAGCCGAACTTTGTGTGTTCATGCGTGTGCCGATCATAGTGCCGAATGAGACAGAGCTGAAGACGAAGAATATCAAGCCAATCAGGTATGGAGTTGGATCACCGACCAGTCCAACATTGAAAAAGACTATGGCGTTCACGGTCAGGAAGGCTGCCATCACGAGTCCAATGATGAGATATGCGAGGACCTTACCGCCCAGGAACTCCAGAGCGGTTATGCTGGATGCGTAGACTTGCAGGATTGTGCCCGTCTCTTTTTCGCGCACCATTGCCAGTGCGGCCAGGAGAGACGGATAAATCCACAAGACAACGCCAAGAGCACCGGGCACCACATATAGTGACTCGCGGCGCCCAGGATTGAACCACAATCGAATGTCTGCTTTAATTGGCAAATTGTCTGGAATCAACCTGTTTGCTTGCAAGAACCCTTGTGTTGTGGCGATGATGCTGTTCTTAATTACCCTCGCGTTGTTTACGTCTGTAGCGTCGACAAGCACCTGAATTTCAGCCGTGTGGCCCTGGCGCAGATTGCGAGAGAATTCGGGCGGAATGATTACCCCCGCCTTCGCATAGCCCGTATCCAATGCGCACTTGAGCGGATCCGGACCCTTCCACGCATGCGGATCGAACTGTTCATTGTTGTAAAGACGATCGACTAGGTCAGTGCTCATTAAGCCGCCGTCAAAATCTTGCACTACCAGCGGTATATGCTTGATCTCCAAGCGTACTCCAAATCCAAACAACATTAAGCTGAGAAGGGGCAAGACGAACGCCAGCGCAACGGTTAACCGGTCTCGCGTGAACTGCGAAATCTCCTTGTGTGCTTGGGCGATGATCTTTCTCATCAGTCTTTACCACTGGCGCGTTGCACAATGCCAATAAATGCATCCTCAAGCGAGAACGGTATTTCGCGCTCAGAAGAGATATGAATGTTGGCTTGTTCAAGGGCGGCATTGATCTTCTTCAACTCTTCATCTGGATTCTCCAGATTGAGGTGCAGGCTGTCAGCGAAGATCGCTACCTTCCATGCTTCCAGTTGTTTACGCACGACTTGCGCAGCCTTCTGCGTGTTGTCTGTGGAAAGCTGAATCAGCTTGCCGGGTTGCGAAGCTTTGATTTCGGAGGGCGTGCCCTGGGCAACAATTTCTCCGGCCACCATGAAAGCTAGCTTCTGGCAATGTTCTGCCTCTTCGAGAAAGTGAGTCGTGACCAGCACGGCTGTGCCATTGCGAGCGAACTGGCGGATCAATCGCCACAGTTGACGGCGTGCCAACGGATCAACGCCGGACGTCGGTTCATCCAGGAATAATATTTCCGGCTGATGCATGACGGAAGCGCCGAATGACAGACGTTGTTTCCAGCCGCCGGGAAGCGAGCGCGTCAGCAGGTTCTCTTGCCCTTCCAGTCCGCATGTCTGCAGGACCCAGTGCATTTTTTCCTCACGGTCTCTGCGCGGAACCTCATAAACGCCGCAGTAGAACTCGAGATTTTCGATGATGCTCAAATCGTCATAGAGGGTAAACTTCTGGCTCATATAGCCGATGCGCTTGCGCAGAGCTGAGCTGCGCAAATCGCTCTTCGCTCCTGCCAGCGTCATAGTTCCGTGTGTTGGTGTTAACAATCCGCACAACATCTTGATCGTCGTCGTCTTGCCGGCCCCGTTCGCTCCGAGTAAGCCAAAAATCTCACCGTATCCAACCTGCAGGCTGACTGATTTCACGGCTTGAAAGTCGCCGAATCTAATGGCAATATCGTCTGCACCAATGGCGATGGCACCAGTTTTCTGCTCTCTTTTTTTGAATTGGAACTGCTTTTCTTCACCCTTCTGTCCGTGGCCGCTCTTCAGCTCGCTGACGAACACGTTTTCGAGATTCGGCTCTGAGACTTCTATTTCATTGATTTTGACGCCTTGCTGTTGCGCCGTGTCATTGACGATCTGCTTGCCCAGATCGACGTCGGCGACGAGCACATCGAGCCGATCGCCGAACTCCTGAATATCGTTAATGGCGGCTCTGTCTTTCGAGACAATTTTGTACAAAGATGTCTCGAGTGACTCCAGATTTGGTGATCTGATTTCCAGTCTGTGCATATGGAGTTTCGCGATCAGGTCTTTGGGCGAACCCATATCGGCAATCTTGCCCTCGTACATGAGCGCCACTCGATTGCATCTCTCCGCCTCATCCAGATATGGAGTCGCTACGGCAGTGGTCACGCCTTCGGCGGCGACTTCCGCGAGCACATCCCAGAATTCCCGCCGCGAGACAGGGTCTACGCCTGTAGTTGGTTCGTCCAGCAACAGAATTTCGGGCATCGAGACCAAAGCACAACACAACGCGAGCTTCTGTTTCATTCCACCTGACAGTTGCCCCGCCAGGCGCCGGCGAAACTTGGCCAGATCCATCAACTTCAGATAGCGTTCGCTTCTTTCGTGGTAAAGCTCGCGGGACACTTCGCGAACACCAGCGCTGTATGCCAGATTCTCTTGGATGCTCAAGTCCAAGTGCAGCGAAAATTGCTGCGTCAGATAGCCAATCTTTTTGCGGGCCTTGCGCGGTGTTTCATTGGCGACTGTGATATCGCCGGCAGTGGCATCCATAACGCCACCAAGAACGTGGAACGTGCTCGTTTTGCCAGCCCCATCGGGTCCGATCAAGCCAAATATCTCGCCCTTCTTGATGCTGAAGGAGATGCCGTTGACGGCTTTAAACTGGCCGTAGGATTTTTCGAAGTCCCGCACCTCGATTACCGTAGCCGCCTCGGTCCTTGGTGCGGAAGCAACACTCACGTGTTCTTCTCCGCCGAGGAGTCCTTTCTTATGTCGATATCGGCATCGGCAGGCATGCCCGGCTTGGCATAGTTAGCGGGATTGTCGATTTTGATTTTGATCCCGAAAACTTGTTTTACGCGATCGTCGCGGAAGTAGATATTTTCAGGAGTGAAACTGGCTTGCGGATCGATCTCAATCACCTTTCCTGAAATTCCGTGTTTTGGATCCGAGTCGTAATAAATGAGCGCCGGTTGATTGAGGCGCACTTTGCCGATTTCGCTGTCGGGCACATAAGCGCGCAAGAAAATTGAATTTAGATCGATTAGCGATATCACGGTTTGACCCGCTGCTACCACCGCCCCTGGTTCGACCGTGCGCGCTGTGACTACACCATGGATGGGGCTGTTGATGTTCAAATACTGAATGTTGGCCTGAATCTCATCGATTGAAGACTTGGCGTTGTTTACGTCATGTCGCGCTTTATTTAAGGCAAATTCGCTTTGCGCTGTCGATCTAATGTTCGCAATCTTTTGGCTCTCGCGAATCGGCGGATTTAAGGCGTAGCTTTTAGCCTGAACCAGCGCCGCATCAGCAGCGCTCACCTGGCGCTCAGCTGCCACAACTGCGGCTCGCCGCGCCTCTACGGTCGCTAGCGCACTCTTAAACGTGCTGTGAGCCTGATCGTCTTCGTCCTGAGTCACCGCTCCCTTAGCCACCAGCTCGTCATAACGCTGCTGCCGCACTCGGGCCAATTCGAGATCAGCTTTGCTTTGCACTTCGTTGGCAATTGCCTGGCTGAGCAAGGCCTTTTGCGTGGCGATGTTAGCCTCGGCTTGTGCGATCCGCCCACTGGCGTCTTCTTTAGCCAGTGTCACATTTAACTTGGCCTGCGAGATTTGCTCTTTCGATACCTTTAGTGCTTCTTCCGCTTCATGAACAGCTTCAAGTGACTCTTGATAGCGAGCGCGGGCGCCGCGCAGCTGAGCTTGAATGTCCTGGTCGCTCAGCCTAACCAGTGGTTGGCCCTGCTGCACCTCATCGCCTTCCCGATTCGATATGAACTCGACACGACCGGCAATCTTGGCTCCCACATTCACTTCGTAACCTTCGAGACGACCATTGATGCGCAACCACCCGGGTTTCCCTTCTGGACGGTTCCGCATATATTGGAGGGTGACGACAGCGCCGATAACGAGAACGACTATGAGCAAAATGAGTGGGCGCAGGTTTTTCTTCCCGCCATTGCCAGCTTTGCCGTTGCCGGACTTCCCTGCAGGCGGTGCAGCGACTGGGGTTTGAGTTGATTCTTCGGGACTCATTTCTGCCATTCACAATCTCGGTTAGGATAATATCATACCATCCGGTATGATCGTCGTAAAATTCTCTTGCCCAGGAACCGATCCCGCCCCAGCGCTAGAGAAGCACGTTTCAGCACTGCAAGCAACTGATGAGTTTCACGTTTCTTACAACCCATCTAGAGACGGCGCCGTGCTGAAATGTTGGACTTATACCGCTGCTTCGTCGACGAGAATGGATGGTCCTTTGTGATTGACTGATTCTGCAACGGTTGCTGCTGTCGAATTTCCGTTCCACAGGTTGAGGAAGCGTTCGGCAAGCAGCGTCTGATCTGCCAGCAGGGCCTCGGCTACGCGTTCGATGCGGCGTTCGTTTTCGACAATCAGTGTCTTTGCTTCGCAATAACATTCATCGAGAATGCGGCGCCATTCGTTGTCAATTTCGTTGGCCAGGTCGTCACCGATTTTGGTGCCACGAGCGCCTTCGACGAGTTTGACTGACATCGGTTCGAGCCTGGACATGCCGAATTCGGTCACCATCATGCGAGCGATGTTAGTGGCTTGTTCGAAGTCATTTGCCGCTCCGGTATCTTTTTTGTTGAGGAAATATTCTTGAGCCAAGCGCCCGCCCATGGCGGTCATGATCCTGGCTCTGAGCTGTTCTTCGGTGTGTCCGTATCGATCGTTGACGGCGTGGCTTTGCATTGACCCGAGCGATTTAGTGCGCGGCTCGATCGTCACTTTAGTGATCGGATCGGCACCGCGTTCTTGCAGTGCTTGTTGCACTGCACAGTGCCCAGCCTCATGGTAAGCCGTATTGCGCTTATCTTCCTGCGACATTGCCCGTGCGCGTGACAGCAGTGGATCTCCGAATTGAACATAGTCGATACCGTGATCGAAATCTTCAACGGTGATATTTCTGTCGAGTCTGTCGGCATCAGTGCCGTCGATCAGCTCGATGCGCTCGGCTGCAGCGATTGCCGCTTCGTTGCAGGCCTGCTCGATGTCGGCGCCGGAGAATTGAGGAGTGCGAATTGCCAGATCGCGCAGTTTTACATTTGCTGCCAATTTCATGTTGCGCGTGTGAATCATGAAGATCTTTTCTCGACCGAGAGTATCCGGCAAATCGACTGCGACTTGATAGTCGAACCGACCGGGGCGCTTGAGGGCTTCATCGAGAGAGTCTGCCATGTTGGTCGCAGCCATGACCAAGATGCCGCTGCTCGGCTCGAAACCTTGCATGCAAACGAGAAGTTGGTTCAATGTCTGATCTCGTTCTGAATCAGCGCCTGATGAACCTTGTCCCCGCTTTTTGCCGATGGCGTCGATTTCGTCGATGAAGATGATCGAAGGTTTGCCTGTCCGCTTTCGGGCTTGCACCGCTTGATTGAACAGTCTGCGCACGCGGCGTGCGCCAACGCCGGCGAACATTTCCACAAAACTAGAACCGCTGGCTGAGAAGAAGTTGGCATCGACTTCACCGGCTAACGCGCGTGCTAAAAGTGTTTTTCCGGTTCCGGGCGGTCCGACGGCCAGAACTCCCTTTGGGATTTTTGCTCCGAACTGTTCGTACCAATCAGGTGATTTCAACCAGCGGGCCACCCTTCTCAGTTTGGCAATTGCTTCTTCGCAGCCGGCGACATCGTCGAAGGTGCGTTTCTCTTCCTGATTGTTGGCATCAACAGTGGTGCCCGAGAATGTGTCCAGACCAGGAACATTGATGTCGATGCGTTGAGCTATCTTCTCGCCGAACAAAAGTGCGAAAGCGCTCAAGCCGAATAACCCGAGGAGCAGCCAGAATGTCCAGTGCAAAGAGCCAAACAGGCGCTCAACTAATGATCGGGTCTCAGTTATGTCGACTGGCACATGGGCTTTGCTGGCCCGACTAACCAGATCGCTGGTGTTTGCGTAATCTACCAGAGCGAGACCGAGCGGCTGTATGTCGGCGATCACGGTGTGCATTCCCTTCAGGCAAGTGATTCGTTCGACAGCTTGCGGCTCTTCGGCCAAGAGTCGGTCAAGTTCGTAGCTTGGAATCGAACGCATGCTCGCTGCTTCTTCCGGCAGTCGGGGCAGCGTTTTCTGGCTGAAAACTCCGCAGAAAGAAAGCGTCACGACAGCAGCCGATGCGGCTGCGATTGCGATCAAACCAGCTTTTCTTTTATCCTTCATGCGAACCTCGTGCCTTGCGGATCTGATAGCGAGCGGCTTTGTAACAGCGTTTCTTAGAGTTGGGCTTGTTTATTATTTGCCCAATGTACACGGCTGTCAGGTCAGGTGTAAAGAAATTTGCCAGCTAATTGATCTGAGGAGTTCAGGCTAATCTCCAGGCGAGCGGCTGTAGATAGAGAGAATGCCTTGAAGAGCTTGCCGGAGGAGGCGGCAATGTAGTATTATGGTCAACATTATCTTGTCGGGGAAGTACTTTGAAGAGATCCGTAAAATCTGCCCAGTTCTTATTGAGCATGCTTGTTTGTGGAATGGCCTTGATGTCACCATGCATCGCGGGTAGTGGCAAAGCTACAATTGTTTCGTCTAAATTCTCTGGCAAGAAAACCGCCAGCGGAGAGAAATTCAATCCTAATAGCATGGTTGCCGCGAGCAAGACACTGCCGCTCGGCAGCAAAGTAAAAGTGAAAAACAAGCGCACCGGTAAATCTGCCACCGTCACCATAAATGATCGGGAAGGTCGCAATGGCAAAGGCGAAGTGGATCTTAGCAAGGGCGCCGCCAACAAAATCGGGATAAAAGGAACGGCTCCAGTGCAAACAGAAGTGGTGTCCAAAGGTGGGAAATAGTATTTGTCAGCTGGCACGAGGCTGAAAATGTTCAAGGGCAAGGCGACGACGGGAGAATGCATCTCGGTTTGAGAGCTGCTTGGTGCTCTGGTCGGGGAGTATTAGACATAATCACAACGGTAGCCCACTCGCCGGTTGATCTGGGCGCCCCTATGAATCAAACCGTGGTTTCAGTTATTGCGGTTTGCTGGCTGGTTTAACCGATTGCGCTGGAGCCACCTGGGACACTGGCGCTGTCGCCGCACTGGGAGAGGCGCCCTGGGCTGTCGCCGTCGCAGAGGCACTTTGCGCCGGCGCCGAAGGAGAGACCGCAGTGGCATCTTGTAGGTGTTTCTGGATAAATGCTATTCCCTTAGCGACCAACGAATCATACTCAGCTCCACCACGATTGATGTAAAAGTGATCTGCATTGGGAAGCATGATTAGCTCGGTGTCAACGCCGGCGGCCTTCAATCGGGCATACAATTCCTTTGATTGATCCGGCGGCACGATTGGATCTTTCTCGCCTTGAACAATCAGCGTCGGCACTGCAGTTTTCACATAATATACAGGTGACGTTTTTTTCGTGAGCGCCGGACAGTCTGTCGGCACGTCATTGAGATAATCAATTAACCAGGCTCCTCTCAGCTTCGCCAGGTTTGCCGGTGGGCTGAATGCCACTGCTACCTTATACATGCGCAGCGGTGGAGTGGCGTCGGTGAGCTCACAAGTCTCTGGCGTGTAAGCCGTCATTAATGCCAGGTTGGCGCCGGAAGAGACACCAAACACCCCCATTCTATTGGTGTCGATGCGATACTTAGCCGCGTTTTTGCGCAAGTAGTCGCCGGCTCTCCATACGTCTTGGGCACTGTGAGGCCAGCGACCACCGTCGGAGACCAGCCTGTAGTCAATGTCGAAGGCCACTATGCCGGCCGCAGCCAGTTGGCGAGAGACCTCGACGCAACCATAATCGCTACGGCTGCCAGATGTCCAGCCACCGGCATGGATGACAACCACAGCCGGCCTCAGGGCTTTGGATCCATCTTCCTTCAGGTACAAATCCCCCTTGGCTTCGTAGTCGTCGACATACGAATAACGAATGTTCGATTTGACATAGACATCTTTCATGGCCGGCGGGACATTGGTCTCAGCCCAGCAGGGGTGGGTCGAGCACAAGGCAGCCATGGCCAATGTGACGGCGAAAAACTTCGTAATTTGCAAAATCCTGTACTCCCAGTGGCACCAAATATAGTGCCCATGTTGTGGAAATGGTCTGCTCGATCAAAAGTCGACTAGCGTGATCTTGGGTCTTAATTTTGATCGTGCGCTCGGTCAATATATCATCCCTGAGCCCGGCCAGTGCCATTTGTGCGGATTGATTCTTTGTACAGCCGAGGTGGATTACGTCAAAAATGGCGTATGCGCATAGATCTTGCCGGTTAAATGTTTGCTTAAATTGTGAATTGTCCAGTAACCTGAGTGTCATTTTTGGCTAAGCACTGCATCAGATGGCGGTAATTCTTGGGATACTTGCATCCACAAAACGCGGAGTTGATACGAATGCCCGATGCGCACTATTGCACCTCCAGACTGGCGGAGATTTATGATCTGGACAGTCCCTGGTCGGTAGACCGAGAATTCTATCTTGCGCTTGCCGGTTCTTCTCCTCAGGGCATTCTCGATCTCGGTTGTGGGACGGGGCTTTTGTGTAATGCCTTCGCTGATAAAGACCATGATGTTACTGGAGTCGATCCGGCGCCGCAGATGCTTGCCGTTGCCCGTCGAAAACCGCAGGGCAAGAAGATTGATTGGATTCAATCATCGGCGCAGAAGTTTCGCTCGCATAAACTTTTCGACTTGGTCATCATGACGGGGCACGCATTCCAGGTTCTGCTGGAAGATGAAGATGTTAGAGCAGCGTTCATGACCATGCGAAGGCACGTAAAACCGGATGGACTGATTGCATTCGAATCCAGAAACCCAGCCATCGATTGGTCGCGGCAGTGGAACTATGATATGAAGCTGCAACTGCCAGGATATGCAGTCTATGAGTCACGTCGTTTTCTTTTTATGCACGAGCAACGCATGAAGTTTGAGCTGCGTTATCAGTTTCCTGACGAGCAACTTGTATCCGAGAGCGAACTGCTTTTTCTTTGTCGATCTGAGATTGAGCAACACCTGCAGGCAAGCGATCTGCGCATAGAGAAAGTATTGGGCGATTGGGATGGGCGAGAGTTTGATGAAGCCTCGTCGCCGGAGATGATTTTTCTTGTCCGCGCCGCCCTTCCAGACATATAATAAGTTTGCCGTTGTGAACTTTGAAATGCCAAGAAATCATAATTGTACAGGCGGTGCTTGAATTTTCTGCTGACTTAGATTCTCACTTTGAGCGCGCACTACACTTCAACCCAAATGAGCGCAGGATGCTTATCTCCAGTGGTGGCGAAATGGATGGCTATGTCTTTCACGCGCTCAGACGACAAGCAAAATTCAGGATTGACTGGTGTCGGCGTACCGCCCATTGAAAATTCTTGCCGTTCTGTGACAAGCAAAGTTTCCGCCTGAGCGACAAGATAAGGTGGATCGCCATCGCTCTTTGAAAATTGCACACAGCCGATGCCATTGCCAAGCCCAATTGTAAGCTTGTATCCATTCTCGCCGGCCAGTTCGAACATGAAAGGATCGCGCTCACTCAGACCTGCAAGCCAACGTTCGACTTCGGTGACAGACCGAAGCGAAACCGCGGCGTCCCTCGAATCTAAATCTACAATTTGCAAAATCATATGAGCGGCAGAGAGCCATCATCGAGCATTACATTTTTAATACGCCGGAATTTTTGGTCCGGTTAGAACCTGTCGGCCGGTGGAATCGATGGCGACGCGTGGGTTCCACACCAGGGTATCTGGATCGAATCGCAGTTGATGACCGGGCGTCAGAGGGTGACCCTCGATGGCTGTGTTGCCCGCGATCTTGCTCCACGGAAGTGTTTTCCAGACTGAGAATCGATCTCCGACGTCGGCTTGAATGGAGTCGCTCTGACTGATTGGCATGTCACCTTTGGGAACCAGGCCGCCATTAATTCGGAAGACGTTTTCGTAGTTTGTATGTAGCACCATGTGTCCATCGGCATCCATTCTTATGCTGGATCCCGGCTCTCTATATGAACCAGGGCGGAAATCAGGGTTGCTGCGAGTCGGCGTGATGGTCAAGTTGCCATCGGCGTCAGCTTTTACGTCCGGAGCATAAAAGAGCGAATTAAAGTCGAGGGCCAACGGACGACCTGGTGCAAACGTGAAACCTTGTACGCTGGGTTCGGAACCAATTTGTCCAATTGCCAGTGGTCTCCACTCTGGGTAGCGGTCTCCGATATCGACTTTGATGGAATCTGTAGGCTTGATCACCGTTGGACCTTCAATATGTTGATCATTGACTCTGATGCTGGCCTGACTGGGATCAATTGTCATTGCCCCGTCCTTATTCACGCTGAACTCGACGCGCATGGCATTCATATCCACTTTCGGCTCGTCAACCAGAGTTAGTGGGCGACCATCTTCTGCGGCTTTGTCAAAGACTCTGGTAGTTAGCAACTCTGTAGTCGGATCATTGGCCGCCTGAGTTTTCTCTGCATCATCGATCACTTTAGCCTTGGCACCACTTTCGGTGACCTCGTTGTCGTTGGCCGCGTTGTTATCGTTAGCAGCAACTTGCGCGTTGTATTGCAGGGGCGGTTGGTCGCTGCCGTCATGGGAAGTGTGACCGGGACCAGGAATAATTCTATCTCTCGCTCCATTTGGCGACGATTGCTCTTGTCTTGATTCAGTGCGGGCAGTGTTGGCGACGTTCAAGTCATGCTGCATTTTCAGTCCGCCTGGAATCGCTGCCACAGCCATGACTGCTCCGCTTTCAAGACCTTGTCCAAGAATTGAAAGTGGGCTTATCGATTGCTTGTTCACTTGTTCCTGACGCAGTTCATTGAAAGCTCCGCTGGAGAAACCGAAGATGCCACCCGTCATAGCATTAGTGGCGGCGAGATTTCCTGCCAGGGCTCCACGAGTTAGCGACGTCGCACCTTGAGCCAGTCCGCCGGCGACGGCGAAGGTAGCAGCGTCGATCGCCAAAGCACCAGGTTGGAATGTTGTTTTGAAAACGTTGGACAGTCCACCAGCGAGATCTACGGCGCCGGTGTTTGGATTAATATAGGTATGGCGATCCAATCCGCTGTCCAACAAGCGAGAGGCAACGCCGAGAGTGGCGCCTCTGCCTGCTAGACCAAGAGCGTTAGTGGGCAGTTCTGCCGTGGCGCGGAACGCTCCCACCATGAGGGCGCCCTTGGTGGCACCAAGAGCGAAATCTTCAGCTTGATTTTTGAGACTGTCATTTGGATGCGCTTGATCGAGAGCGCTCATAGCGACATAACCGGCTACGCCGGCCGCGCCTGGATAAAACAAGGCAGCGGTTTTGACCAGAGTGGGCAGAACGTTGGATACTACCTTTGGTGCATGCAGATGATCGGGAACGTAGTCGACGATGGTGCGCAGCCAGCTGTCAGATGGTTGCGTCTGTTCTGCAGTCATCTGATTGTGGTCGGAAAGTAAGGCCACCGATGCGTCAGCATGATTGCGCTCATTTGAGCTGGATGCAATACCTTTATCACTCATGAATGTTTGCCCCTCTAGAAGCTGATCCGTGCCCGCGCGCCTAACTGTTACCAACAGAGGAACCCGCTCTGCTGCCAGTGATATCTCAGAGCTGCGTTTGTGTGGCAGCCGATTCGTGCAATCGGTGGAGTAACGGTATATACTCGGTCGCCGAGATTTTTGGACAAGCAACACATTATTGTCTGCAAGGGCTTAGCGGACCTGGGTCTCCGGGAGCGGATGGGAGCGTGTCCTGATCTTTGTGCAGACTGGGCACCTAGTCCTGCAGTTTTTGTGCCGCCTGGGGGCAGCCGTCATCCGCTGCTTGTTGCAAGAGGTCGCGTGCGTCTTGCGCATGGCGCTCAACTCCGAGACCTTCTTCGTAACAACGGGCCAATTCGATTTTGCCCAGACAATATTTTTGCCGCGCTGAGCATTCCAGCCAGGTCACACATTCGACGTGGTCGACCGGCACGCCGATGCCTTCTCTGTAGCAAACGCCGATCCAATATTGCGCGTGTTTGTCGCCTTTCTGCGCCGCCTGCAGCCACCAGTCAGCGGCTCCTTCAAGACTGCGTTCGACCCCGAAGCCGTTTTCGTGGCACGATGCCAGCCGTTTCATGGCAAGCGGATCGCCCTTTTCTGCGCCTTTCTTGTACCATTCGAGCGCTTGTTCGGCGTCGACGGCGACGCCTTCACCGTACGCATATGCGTCACCGAGATATGTCATTCCGCGCTTGCCACCTTTGTCTGCGGTGCGCTGAAACAGTGCGAACGCTTTCTCTAGATCTTTTTCGACCGACCCGCTGCCATCGCGATAAAGTTCACCAGCGTAAATCATGCCATCCAGATCGCCGGCTTCACCCGCTTTCAGAAACCAGTAGATCGCCCGTTTCAAGCTCTTCTTCACGATGTCGCCGCTTCTATAGTGGCAAGCCAGATCATACATGTCGGAGGCTTGTCCCTTCTTTGCGCGACGCAGATAATCGCGAATCGTCTTGTGCAACGACTGATCGTATTCGTCTTGCTCGAGTTCTTCGTCACCTACATCATCGGTTTCTTCCACCTCGGTTTCATTACTGTTGTTGCGGTGAAAATGTTCATAGAGTCGACCCAGGCGATTGCGGTCGCTCGGCTCAGATTTTTTCTCGTCGGGGACGGGGCGACCAAGCTCGATCAGGGCATCGTGAGAGCCGTTATCGGCAGCCTTCTCCAGCCAATATTTGTGTTGTCTCTCGTTTTTCTCAATGCCCCAACCTTCCTTGTAGCATTGTCCTAATTTGTATTGTGCGTCATAACGCCCCTGCTCAGCCGCTCTGCGAAGCCAGACGACGGCTTGTTTTTCATTTTGGCGCATGCCTGTGCCGTAAAGGGCGTAAAAGCCCATTTTGACCTGGGCCCAAGAGTCGTTTTTCATCGCTGCTTTGGACATCCACATCCATGCTTTGCGATCGCTTTGCTCCAAGCCCATGGCTCCGCGTTCATACCATATTCCCAACCAGTATTGGGCCTCAGCGACGCCGGCTTCAGCAGCGCACTTCATCCACATGAGCGCTTCTTGCTCATTTTGGGGAACGCCATCACCTTTCTCATAACATTGGGCAATTGCAACTTTTGCCAGCCCATGACCTTGCTCTGCTGCACATAAATACCACGAGGCTGATTTGGAAGCGCTTTCGTTGACGCCGTTTCCTGAACCATAGCGGTTGGCGATTTCAAATTGGCATTCAGCGTCTCCCTTTTCCGCGCCTTTCAAAAACCACGCCGCGGCCCGTTTTGGGTTGGTATCAACCCCGGTGCCGGAGGCATAAAACTTTGCCAGCGCCGCTATCGAAGGAACGAAATCCTTTTCCGCTGCTTTTCTGTGCCAATAAGCGGCCATATCGAAATCGACCTTGCCGGCGCGTCCTGATTCGTACATCTGGGCCAAATAACACTGGCTTTGAGCGTCGCCCAGGTTGGCGCCTTGCTGGAAGAATTTAACCGCCTTGGCGTAGTTTTGGGCAACACCGTGACCGTCTCTGTGGCACACTCCGACCCAGCAGACCGACGGAGCATGTTGCTGCTCGGCTGCTTGATGATGCCAGTAGTAAGCTTTGTTCAAGTCTCGCTCGTAGAGGGAGCCTTCGTTGAACAGGCAAGCTAGTTCGTATTGCGCAGTAGCATCACCGGCAGTGGCTTTCTTTTCTAGCTCGATTAGTCGATCTTGACCTTCCTTGTAGGCAGCGATATCTGACTCGGTGGACCAATCTCCATTGCCGGCATCAGCCGCATTGGGCGTACTGTCCACCTCTGCATCCGACGTTTCGGCGCCAGTTGATGCGCTGCTGGGTGGTGGCACCTCGCTGGTGATACCAGAGGCGATGTTCTTTTGGCGAGCATCTGCACCATGAGCGGGGTCGTGGATTGAAGGCGGAGTGCCACCACTCACGGTGATGACTCGCTCGAAGCCGGCTGCAGGCAGGCGCTGGAAAAAGAATTTCTCCAGCTCTTTGACGAGTTCGTCAGCTGACTGGTAGCGATCGTCAGGCGCCTTCTTCATTGCTTTATGGACAATCTCTTCCAGCTGTTCTGGAACATCAACCAGAGCGCTAGCCTTGCGCAGAGGTTTGGGATCGTTGTGCAGGTGTGCATAGACCAGGGCAACAAGACTATTGCCTGACAGTGGTGCCACTCCGGCCAGCACTTCGTACATCAAGCAACCAAATGAATAGATATCGGAGCGGGGATCGATCGTTTGCCCCATGCACTGCTCGGGGCTCATGTAGACAGGAGAGCCGAAGACCTCTCCTGTTTGGGTCAAACGCATCGCCGTCTTACCCGGCACTGCAAACAACTTGGCGATGCCAAAATCCAAGAGTTTTGCGGCAGTGCGCTCGTTGTCATCAACGAGCAACATAACGTTGCTTGGTTTTAGGTCGCGATGCAGGACATTGCGTTTGTGCGCGTGACGCAGCGCTGCCCCCATCTGCATAAACAGCGGCACTGCCGTCTGCCACGGCAGCTGTTTCTGCCTTTGCAATGTTTCTTGCAGGGTGGCGCCCTCTAGATGCTCCATGACCAGATAGGGAAGGCCGCTCTCGTTAAAGGCAAATTCGTAAATTGTCACGATGTTTGGATGGCTGAGAACGCTTGCTGCACGTGCCTCGACCTGGAAGCGCATCATCGCCTGCGGATCTTTCGAGATATCGGCGAGCAGCAGTTTGACGGCGACAATTCGATCCATTCTCTTGTGCCGCGCTTTGTAGACCGCGCCCATTCCACCTTGAGCAATTAACTGCAAAACCTCGTAGTCGGCGCTGATTTCTGCCTTCTCTGCTGCTTTGACCAGCACCAGCGGAAAACCATCTTCGGCACAAAAGCTCGCCTGATCATCGTAAGACTGACCACACTTAGAGCAATTTTTCACCAGTTTCATGCGATTGGAGTCCATTCCTTTGTCACTGGGACCGCCCCCATCCTGCGGGCTTCGATCTGCTTGCGCATATCTGTTGTTCCACACCCAGCTCTAGTTCAACGGCAGTCCAATTGATCAGCAACCTTGAAGACAAGACACGATGGCATAACTATCCATTTGAGAACCGAACAGTGATGGCGGAACAGCTAGCAAGTTGTGCGCTTCAAGCATTCTCTGCCAGGAACAATTGACGACGCTCAAATAACCATTAGTCGGCGGCGACCAGGACGGATCTGCCTGTCTGAGCGTTTCCGTCAGAAGCTGCCACTGTTGCTCAAATTTCGCGGCTTGGCGTGCCGGCAAGTCCTTCTGCTCTTCGAGACAGCGCACAGCCAGTCTTCGCGCTGCCCAATCCGGCCGCTCAGACATCGCTTGCAGCTCGGCCGTCAGTGCTTTCGGCACTACAGCTACTCCCGCCAGGCAGCGCTGGAGCCAGGTTTTAGAAGTGGAGAAGGCTAGAATTGTTTGCTCCGACGATGCCAGTTGGCGCAGTCGCGGATCGTTTATGTGGTCATATGCGTAGACGAGATCCAGGAGCAAGAATCGAGTGCGTGATTTCGCTGTCCATTGAAGCAGCAACCCAACTTCTTCAACAGTTGGCAGTCGGCCTGTGGGTGAATGAGGAACTGGCAGCAAAAGAAATACCCCGCTCATCGAGTTTTGAGTCAGCAGCGCATCCAGCCTGAGGTCCGGCCAGGTCGAATAGGTCGTAAAATTAATGCCGGTGTCGCGGGCCAGGTTTTGATATGCAGGGTAGACATCCGACGGAAGCAACCACTCATGTGATTTTCCAGTGGATGAATTCATCAACGTACGCAGCAATGAACGAACACCTCTGGTAAGAACGCAATTTCGATCGGGCAGTTCAAGAGTAGCCCGAAACCCCAGTTCAAGTTCTTGTGCATAAGCCTCGCCTTCATTGTCGATCAACCGCCACTGCTCCAACGCCGAAAATGGATTCAAACAATCGACCCTCAGCGGTTGCCGCTGCGCCGTCACCTCAGTGCAAATCTGTTGCCACTGCTGCAAATTCATAAGATTTCCAACAAGCTTTGACCATCTTCAAGCGAGGCATAACACTTTCCATCCGCCAGAAGATTCCAACTTCTACACATTTTGTTTCGCAACTCCCATGTCACGTTTGGCTCTGTGTAAGCGGCGATTGAGAGATTGTGGTGCTGGAAAATCGGCGCTCCCCAGGGCAGTCTGGATGTACGCTGCCAGCTCTGCTTTCTTGCTGAGTCCAAAACAACGCGCAGTGAAACCTGATGCTCGGCGCTGTACAGATTGCTGGATTGGTCAAAAAAGACAGACTCCAAGCCGCTTGCCACATACAATTGTTTGAAACAGATTTGGTCTACACCAGTAGCCGCTGACCATTCTAAATAAGCATTTACTTCATCTTCAGAGTCTATAAATCCTTTTTGCAAGACGCAAATCCAGCGCAGTCTCAGCTGCGGCGTCATGGATCGAACGGCTTGCCAGGCATCAGCAATGGCTTCGCCTTCAATCGGCAAGCGCATAATCATTTCATTGCGGATTGGATTGTGATGGTGTCGAGAGACTGCCAAGGTCGTCAGCCCTGCTGCAGCCAGGTTTCTCAATGCGTCACGCCTGTCATGTTCTGACATTTTGCTGAGAAAGAATCCGTTTGTAATTAGAACGACTTTGGCAAAAATCGAAGCGGCCATGGCCGTGAGCGCGCACAATCGATCAATAGATAACAGTCCCGGCTCGCCACCACCGGTGATGACGGCGCGCTGGGCGCCACGCATCTTCGCCGCCCTCAACACCGTGCTCACGCGCTCATCGCTCAAACTATCGGGAGCCTGCTGCCTCGATATCGATGCCTCGCTGAAACAAAATGAGCAAGCCGCCTGACAGCCGTGCGCCACGGGCAGAATGGAAATCGTGCGTGGGGTCAGCTCTTCCCAGCGTGGCAAAGACTGCCGTGTCGCTTTCATCGAACTGGCGTAAGCGTCTTCAATGCTCATAGGCGAAAGCGAGCCCGTCTGATTTACAGCATAGACCGCGGATAGATCGATGTTGTCAGCTTCGATGAATTGTCCGATGCCGGTGGCTGTATTTTCTTGCAGGGCTCGAACGGCAATGTTTGTCTCCAGGGCAATCACATCATCGTGCGGTATGCCTAGTTTGCTTACGAGCTTCTGGGCTCGTTGCACCCCTTCATGCAGGTTCGCTTGTTCAAGCAAATAGAAGCGCGTTGGAAAACGACTTTCTTTGATCTCGCGTTTGCTGTAAACGCCCTCATAACGATCGTAGCCAAGCGCAAAATTTGAAAGCGCCGTGCAGTGGTAGCGAAGAACCTTATGTGGGGACGTTTCGGGCATTTCCTGCTTAGTCTGGTGACGACAAGCTCCATTGTGCTACGTAGATCTCACATTGACACTGCAATTCAGTTTAAGGATATTGTGCACATTGCCGGAGGAATATATGGGCGAGTGGGATGCGATTCAACTAAGAGATGCCAACGGAGGCGGCTCCGCCGTTTTTAATCCGCCTGATTTCGCCATCATGCTCTCAAAGGACGCGCAGATCGCTTACACACCGATCGCTGCCGCGGCCGATACCAGGGTGCCTGGCACACAGACCCCGACCGACAATACGCGACCAGTCCAACCTACCGACAACCGCCCACCGCAAGCCACCCTAACGGATGCTCAGTTGCAAGCGGCTGTGCACAACGGGCAGCTCGAACTGAAATATGGAGACCCGAATCTCGACCAATACCTGGCTCGCGCCCAGTATCAAACCATTGATATCCAGGTGCCGCAGGGCGTTACGGTCAAACATTGGGTCGATCAAAATGGCAATTTCTTCTGGTTCCAAGGTGGCAACGATAACGGCGCCAGGCACTATTATCCGGGCACAGCCAAGGCTATGACCGTGAACGGTCAGACTTTGGATCTGGAAGCGCAAAGACTGAAGGTAGATGAAGCCTATGCCCAGCAAGCTGGCGGTTTCCAGAGCTTCGGTGCTTCCACTAATGCCGTCAATTATTTCTCGCGCATGTCGCAACTTTCGTCGCAAGCGTTGCAAACGCTGGATAACAGCTTGAGCAATTCGGTGAAGACTTCGAGCAATCCTTATTTCAAAATCTATCTCGCTGATGTCTACACGGCTGAGGCGATGCAGCCGATCGTGCAGCAAGTGTTGCATGGCGGCAGCGCCAGTTTCAACAATCCGCAGACGCTGCAAAAGCTGGATCAGGCAATCGCGCTCACACAGCAGGCGATAACAGACTCACGCTCGGGCTTGGGCAAAACCAACCAGAACCCGCCCGGCAACGTTCTCATGCCTTTGGATCCGTACGAAATTTATTCCAATCCAAACAACCCCCAATTCTATTATGGATTCTGGGGCGGCAGCCTCCAACAGGCGCAGTCTCGCGAGGTGGCTTTGACCACCATTCGCAACCTGATCTCCAGCAACGCCCTGCCTAAGATCGAGCTGCCACCGGCATTGCCACCAGGCTAGCACCATTCTCTCATCGTCATCATACCAGCGCCTTTTGTTAGTCAATGCGACTTCGATCCAGGAGGCGCGGTAAAAGCGGCACTATGCCTGCAATTTATGAGCAGTCCAAATTTTCGCCATCAATTGTTCTCGTTTCTTGTGATTTGCCCCTTCAAAGATGGTCGGGAGGAGGGGGTGACAAAATCCACACAGAAAGATTAAACGCGAAATCGCAAGATCGTCAGATCGCTTGTGGAGTAAGAGTTTCTGACCAACAGATTTCTTCAGGCTGCGGTTGCCATGGTGACAAATTTGTCACCCCCACCGGCGACGGTTTGGGGCAGGCTTAAGTTTTGTCTTGATCATTTAGCTTCGCCGGCGGTGCTGTTGTCGGCGCCAGTCGGCTTATTTTAGGATGGCCGGTCTCAGAACTTAACGATAACGGCATCGTAGATAAACACTCGCCCGTTCGCGATAGAATGACCGGCAGCGAATCTGCTGACAGTTGATGACTGTCGATCGGCCTTGGCGGATTTGGACGACCAGGACGTCGGCGGCTACACCATGAAAAACATCAGTTTGTTAGGATCGACTGGGTCTATTGGCACACAAGCGCTGGACATAGTTTCTGGGCACAGAAACGATCTGTGTGTCAAAGCTCTGGCAGCAGGTGGCAGGAATTTAGAACTGTTGGCCAGGCAGATTGCAGAGTTTAAGCCGGAGTTAGTGGCTGTGCCCACAGGCGAGAATGCTAAAGCTTTGCAGGAATTGTTGGGCAGCAATGCCCGCGGCGTTGAGATTGCTGTCGGGGCTGATGGCTTGGAAGCGGTGGCCACGCATGATCAAATTGAGACCGTGGTCACTGGCGTGGTCGGTTTCTTGGGACTTAAGCCGACGGCGGCGGCGATCAAAAAAGGAAAGCGAATTGCTCTAGCCAACAAGGAAACATTAGTGGCGGCCGGCGCGGCCATCATGCCGATGGTAAAGCAGTATAACGCGCAAATTGTGCCAGTAGACAGCGAACATTCCGCCATCTTTCAAGCGCTTGGCGGCAAGAGTGATTGCCCAAACGAATTAGCGAAGATTTTGCTCACAGCCTCGGGTGGACCTTTTAGAACTTGGTCGCTGGAGCAGATCAAGAATGCCACCGTAGATGATGCCCTGAAACATCCAAACTGGAATATGGGTCCGAAAATCACAATCGACTCCGCCACCTTGATGAATAAAGGATTGGAAATCATCGAGGCGCGCTGGCTCTTCGCTGTAAAAGCGACAGACATCAATGTTGTCGTGCATCCGCAATCGATTTTGCATTCTGCCGTCGAGTTCGTTGACGGCTCCATCGTTGGGCAGATGGGCATTCCAGATATGCGCTTGCCGATTCATTACGCTTTGTTTTTTCCGCAGCGCGAGCCGTCACAGAAAGTGCCGCGGTTGGATCTGACGTCTTTGCAACAACTCACCTTTGAAAAGCCCGATGTTGAGCGCTTCCCCTGTCTTGCTATTGCGCAAAAGGTTGCTCTTGAAGACAATACGTTGCCCTGCGTCTTGAACGCCGCTAATGAAGTGGTGGTAGCCCGTTTCCTGCAGGGGCATGTCAAGTTTCACGAGATTGGCTGCCACATAGAGCGAGTTCTTGAGAGGCACAGTGCCGTTGTTAATCCTTCATTGGACGATATACTTGATGCTGATCGATGGGCGCGTCGAATAGCAGAAGAGATACTTTCCGCTGTGCGCCTTTAGCTTGGCAATGGGAGCGACTGATGGTGAAAACTGAAACAGCAGTAAAAGTGGCGACACATCCGCTTGTGCAGCAGCTCTTGACGCGCATTCGCGACTATCAAACTCCTAGCAGCGAGTTTCGCCAAAAGGCGTTGCAATTGAGCAAATACCTCATCTATGAAGCGATGAGCGACTTGGGAACGCGTGAAGTGGGGGTGGAAACGCCCGTTGGCTCGGCAAAAGGCATCGCTTTGACCGACTACGTCATTCTGGCGCCTGTTTTGCGGGCCGGCTTGATTTTAGCCGAGGCTGCCCAAGAGCTTATGCCGGCGGCGAGAATCTACCATGTTGGACTGCGACGCGACGAGGCGACTCTGCAGGCGATTAGCTATTACACCAAGTTGCCTGAGTCACTGCCGCCCGAAAGCCATGTCTATGTGCTTGATCCGATGCTGGCCACAGGCGGATCTGCGGTCGCTGCAATCTCTTTGTTCGCCGACATGAAAGTGCATACCATTCATCTAGTCTCGTTCGTCGCCGCACCAGAAGGGATAAAGCGGGTGCACGAAAAACATCCAAACGTCAAAATCACCACCGCGTCGGTTGATTCGAACCTCAACGAGCACGGCTACATCGTGCCCGGTTTGGGCGATGCCGGCGATCGCATTTTTGGCACTTAAGCGTCGACATATTACGATGCTGTCAAGCTGCGCAATCCCCTGCTCATTTTGCCGAATACTGCGCAACGGCTTTAACATGCCCTGGTAAAAAGTCCAATTCTAAGTCGCGCAAAAATAAAATCTTGCCGTTCCGTAAGAATTAACCCTTGCAGTGGGATTTCTACGAATTTACGCCAACCATAGCTGAGACTAATATCATCCCAACTGGACGAGCCCGCACCAGGTGAGAAACAGGTCGGTCTAACAGACCGGAGGTAAATAATGGCTGGATTTGATCTTAATCAAGGTACTAGTGATACCACTGCTGGAGGTTCAGCAGCGAATCCACCAGACTCCACATCACAGATCTGGCGAGCCGGTTATAACCAGATCGCCCCTATCTACGGCGATACGACCGCTCAGACGACAGCGCAGAACGGGCAAACCGGCGGCAGCTGGCGGCCAGCCTACAATCAAACCGCTCCCATCTTTCAACCGGGCTCACAAGGGCAGCGAACCACATACGACGGTGCTAACACGCCAATCTACTCGGCGCCTCAATACGACACAACCACAGGGCAACCTACTGTCGGCAATGGTGCACCATATACGCCACCATACGACCAGGCACCAGCCAGTGGCACCCAGCGCGGATCAGCGTACAACCCGGGCGGAGATACATCAGGCAACGGCTGGCCCCAAGGCGGGCAGCAAGTAAACCCCGGTGATGCTGGCGGCAACAGTGGCGCGGCATTCAACCCTGGCGGCAACGGTGGCTCAGCATACAATCCCGGCGGCACTGGCGACAGTCAGACTCCCAGCAGAGGCAACGGCAACACAAACGCGCCGGTAGATTCGGGTCCTCCGGCAGCACCGACAGAGCCTATCGGTGTCTTCCCAGCGGCAGTCATGGGCGGCATCGGCGGCGCATTTGGCGGCTCTTTCGCCCCTAGAATTCTCAACAAAATGGCTGACGGCATCACCTCCACCACTGCTAAGTCTGGTCCTGGTTTCCTGGACGAAGGCGGCTGGGCCAGCAAGATATTTCCCAAGAGCTATATCGACAAAGCGGCCGAGCTACAAGGGCAAGCGGCAGCCAAAGCTGGAGATCTCGGCGCGGGCGGAATGCTGCAGAAAGCAGCGATCGGCTGGCAAAACAACTTCGATCCACGTTACATTGGCCGTCCGCAATTACAAAATCTGTTGGATGAAAACACCGCCGCGTTGAAGGGTTTCGAAGGCAAAGACGTGGCCGGTTTGGCTGAGGCCGAAGCCGCTCAACTGAAACAGCTGCAAGCCACACAAACCGTGCTGGCAGGCGCAGACGGCAAGTTGAACCCCGCCCTGTTCACCGAAGGCGGCAAAACCTCGTTGCAACAGCTCGTTGAAGATGGTAATGCCAGCTCGGCTCTGACCAAACAGATCACCAATCTGAACAAAGCATTTCCCGATGCTCCGACGGCCGGCACCAAAACGCCGCTTATGGAACGCCCGGGCGTCTCGGACTTCTTGAAAGGCGCGGCCTTCTTTGGCGGCACCATTGCCGCCGACAAGATCGTCGGCAACGTCATCGGCAGCCAGAACGGCGCCTTCCATCTCGACACGATCGCCATTCCAGAATCCTTCTTGCTGGCCGGCGGCGATTGGAAAAAGATGGCCATCTACGGAACAGCCTCAGTCATCGGCAGTAACGTGATCGACAAGATCATGCCCGCCTCCGAGCACACAACAATGAGCAGAATTTTCGCACCAAATGCGGTGGATGGCGTCACGATGGGCGCAGCCTTCACTCTGCCGGCAGAAGACCCAAGAATGCGTGCCGCCATGGTTGGCGGTGCTTACGCCTTCGGTCGCCTGCGCAACATGACGAACGGCGAAGCACTCACGACTACAGGTCTGGCAGCTGGTTTGACAGGCGCCGCCATGTATCTGGGCAAGCTCGACTCACCGACGGGCGTCGCCCTGTTGGCCGGAGAAGGTGCCGCGTACCTCGGCAGCCGTATATTCCACAAGCTATAATAAACACGACCGTCCGGCTCCAATTTAGCCGCACTGCTTTGGTCCGCCATGCTGGTGGCAGAGGAGACTAAGAGCAAAGTCAGCGCGATCCGCGCGACAACACAATCACATGAGGATTGGTCATGTCGAATCGGTTTGATTCTGCGCAAGAGGCCGCCGAATACTTTGCCTTGCAGTACTGGGAGAAACGCCAGTTTAAAAGCAATGCGCCGTGCCATCCCATTTGGTCCGAGGTAAAAGGGGACCAGGCTGTAGTGGTGCTCGGTGTCACCTCGACGCATCCCTATGCGCCAGTTCTGTGCAATCGCAACAGCGACGGTTGGCTCGCGACTGCCTGGATGTGCGGATTGGGCGAGATGCGGTGTGAATGTCCGAAACCGATTTCAACGCCCGTGCGTGTCTTCTGTTGGAAAACAGTTGAGCCGGCGGTGAGCCGCGTGCGCATTGCCTATTTGGGGCAAGAAACACTTGCTGAGCCGATTGATGGCTGTGTTTATTTTGCCGAATGGTCGGCAACAGAACAGAAAGTGGATTGGCAAGCCGGAGAATTTTGCGTATATGTCGACAATCGACTGGTGTGGGATGCGGCAGTGCAGAAACCCTGGATGTATAAGTATCTAGCCTCGGTCGCTGACTTCGCGAAGGCCTACGAACGTTGGTTTCGTCTCAGGCGAGATGAGGATTTTTGGTCGTGCGATGTATTCTTTGACTGTCGTTCGCGAGACGAAAAGCTCGATGCGGTGCGCTGTCTCATCCAAGCGACCCTCGATGTAGTCAAACAGCAAGAATATTTGTACTACATTGGTGCCGGACCGCTGGAAGACTTGATGAGTGATTGGTTGCTAGATCGAATAACGGCAGAAACCACTGAGCCTGGCATGTACGTTGCTTTGTCGGGTGTTTATGTTGACGATGATTGTCCGCAACTGCAAGTACGCCTGGATCATCTCATTCGCCAAAACGCACCCAAGACTGTTCGGGTGGTTAAGGGCGAAGCTGGCTCGCTCAATGCGCAACGGATCGGCAAGCCGCGATTGACGAAGAAAGGCAAATAAGCACGCCTTAGAATCTAAATAAATCAATAAAGCGATTTCAGACTCGTACCTTGCCAAAAACCTTTGCTAATGCGGTTCTCTGCGATGCTCCAGCAGCAGAGTTATGATTGTCAAGTGTTATACTCGCGTCAATTAAAGCCCTAAATTACTAGTCCCGGAACATCAGCGTATAGACGCAGTGTTGGCTGGCAGGCTGCTATAGGTGTGAAGTGCCACACCGAAGCGGCTCGGTATGTCATGTTTGAAGTATTTCTGCACAGCTGGTTGGTAAGCGACAATGAAACCCTGGCAAGTTGTAGCCTTAAGCTTTTTGGTAATTCCCTTGATCATCGCTGGCGCCTTAGTAGTGGTGTTGCAGATGGTGCCGATCAATCAGTTCCGCACGGGGAAAACACAACACTCAAGGGCGGCTGCGGCTCTGGTTAATAAAGGAGATCATTATTATTTCGCCCAACAGTATCTGCAAGCAATCGACGAATACTCTAAAGCGATTGCCCTTGACTCCCAGAATGAGCCAGCATACAGCCAGCGGGGAGCAGCCTATCATTGGCTTGAGAACGAGCCCAAAGCCATAAGCGACTTTAACTCGGTGCTTGCCATCAATCCGGCCAATGCAGATGCTTACCAATCGCTTGCCTCAGCGCACCAGTCTCTCAAGCAGTACGATCAAGCGATCGAGGAATATACCAAAGCTATTGAGCTCGGTCACAAGGAAGGGTACACCTACCAGGGTCGGGCCGAATGTTATAAATCCCTGGGAAATTGGCAAAAGGTAGTCGATGATTACAGTCAAGCTCTGCGACTTGATTCGGACGCTCATCCTGATTTGATTTCCGTCGCAGTGGACACCTCTTTTAAGCTTCGGCATCCAAACAGTGCAGACGAGAAACAACCTGATCCATCAAGTCGTGATAAAGAATTGGACTACAGTGAGCGGGGTGATGCGTATTTTTCATTACGGCAATACAAGAAAGCGATTGATGATTATACGCAGCTGGTGGCTCTGTATCCGGAGTATGACTCCGCCTATCGTCGACGAGCAGATGCATATCGTCTGCTCGGCGAACAACAGAAGTCTGTCGATGACTATAACCAGGCAATAAATCAGAATTCAGAGGATGTGGATGCTTATCGAGGCCGAGCACAGGCTTATCTTTCAATGCAGCAGTGGCAAAAGGCTATCAACGATTACACCAAAGTGATCAGCCTCTGTCCCATCGATGAGAGTGCATATCGCGAGCGAGCCACGGCTTATGAAAAGATTGGGCAGCATAACAAAGCAGCAGCAGATCGCAAGGCTGCTGTGCAGTCCGATGCAGATGCTTGTCGAGGACGGGGAGCTGAATGCTACCGCAAGCGTGCGGATGCCTACGCGGACCGCGAACAATATGGCAAGGCGATCGCCAACTACAACAAGGCGGTAAGCCTGGATCCCAAAGCCCAGGATATATGTCTGGCAGAAGCCTACGAGTTACTCGGACAATACCAAAAGGCGATTGACAGCTACACCAAATTAATAGCCTTGCATTCCCAAGACCACGTCGCTCTCTTCTCTCGAGGCAAGCTTTATGAACGACTGGGCCAGCACGAAAAGGCGATTAGCGACTTCACGCAACTCATAAACATGGATCCGCAAGATTGGCACGCCTATGGTGCTCGGGGCCGAATCTATGAGGCAATTGGGCAACACAAAAAAGCAATCAGTGACACCAATAAGTGCTTCAGGCGCGAAGTACAAGATGTTGATGATGAACAAGGTTTCGATGCTCTTCGCAAGCTTGGTGATTCTTGCCGTTCAAACGGACAACCGGACCGAGCTGTTGATTACTACTCCATGGCGCTAAAACTCAATCCCAAAGATAAAGAGTCGTACATGAACAGAGGCGGTGTTTACGACTTTCAACGCCAGTTTCAAAACGCTATCGATGACTACACCAGCTGCATCAACGTCGATCCTAAAGATACTCGTGCTTATATAGCACGAGCCAATGATTACGAATTTCTTGGTCAAAATAAAAAGGCAATTGACGACTATACGACAGCGGCAAATTTATCTCCTAAGAGCGCAGATGCGTACACGGGACTCGGCCATCTGTACAGTCGTGCCGGTGATTACCAGAAGACAATCGACAATTACAGCAAGGCAATTGAATTGGACCCTAACAATTTTATGGTCGACGAATCTTACTCGACTCGCGCGTCAGCCTATGAATCTTTGGGGCAACATCAAAAGGCGATCGATGACTATACTCATGTGATCAATCGGACATCCGAAGGCGCTATTGGTTACAAGGAGCGAGCAGAGATCTACGCATCGCTAGGGCAACACCAAAAAGCGATCGACGACTACAGTAAAGCGATTCATGCTTCAGAATCTGACAGTGGATCTTTGTATTGCCTGCGAGGAAAGGAATATGATGCACTGAAGCTACATCAAAAGGCCGTCGCTGACTACAACAAGGCTGTCCTAGAGTTCACTAAAGAGATAAACCAAAATCCGGAATTCCCACCAGGCTATCTTGACAGAGAAGAGGTGTACAATCTGTTGGGACAACACGAAAAGGCTGCCGCAGACCACGATCGCGCCGATCGATTGCAGAAGAAATAAGCACGGCGGTGTTCACACCCCAGCGAACCCCCTTAGCGCAGCTGATTTGACTCGATCACGTTTGAATGACGCCGACGTCGACCAACTTATCCAGCCAGAGGCGGCGCAACTCGCTGGCTCCTTTAGCGCCCGGCTCGATCGGATTCTGCCAGTACCATCGCTCTTCTGCGGACACTGACAGCCCGTGGCCAAAGAAGTGTTTGTATGTGTCTACGATCAGTACATCTCTTTTCCTGGCCGATTCGACGATACCACTGTTGGTAGCATGTAGCATCGGCAATATTTCGCTTATGTCGCCAACGCCCGGCAATTCTCCCGAACCGTCTGTGGGGTCGTATATGGTGCTGGCAATAACTAGGGCCCGAGGCATGCGTTGAATCAGTTGATTGAGAACTGCATCATAGCGGGACAAAATGTCCTCCACCTTGCTCTGCAGCTCCTTTACGTCACGCGCGCCTAGATGCAACACCTGAAGTAGATCGTTGCCGCCCAGAGTGATGGTCACAATTGCGAACTGCGTGTGAAACTCTTTGACAAAGGCGAGATACTCGTCGTTCAGGTAATCGAATGTGGTGGCACCGTCGCAAGCAAGATTAACGAACCGCGCCTCTGGAAATAAGGTTGCTATGTCGCGACCGTTGAATTCCGGCCACAGTTCTGGCACGTTTCTGAACAGCAGAGAACCGGCGCCGACTGATCTAGTAATGTTGGGATGAGAAACCTGCAGGTCAAAGTAAGGATACTCATCGATGCTCATCGAATCGCCAAGACAAATGTAGGCGGCGGGATTGTCCATATGCACAGTTGTACCTCATAGCCGCCTGGTCATACTGCACTGTGGAGACCCTTCTGATTTCAAACATGAATCATCTCGTCTCCCCCCATGCGTTGTATGACTCCAGCCGACAGCCAGCCGGTTCATGCCCCCAAGAGGAGAGCCGTGGTTTGGGGAATAACACTGACGAGTTGGTAGAGCGTCGAGCGGTGAGCGACAATTTGACAAAATTCGGTCAAGCAGGTGGGCAGGGTGCGGCCGACGCGACTCTGCCTCCAGGCATCTTGATCAATGATAAATACAAAGTCTTGTCGCTGATTGGGAAGGGCGGCATGGGCTCTGTTTATCGAGTGCAACAACTCGTTCTGGGCAAGGATTTCGCCTTGAAGCTGCTCGACCTGCACAACCTATCCGACGTGACGATTCGCCGCTTTCATCAAGAGGCTCGCATGGCCGCTCAACTGCGTCACCCTAACCTGGTTGAGGTGCATGATTTCGGGTTGGTCAATGAGATGCAGCCGTATCTGGTCATGGATCTGGTCGAAGGACAGACTCTGGCGCAATTGCTCAAAAAGCGCACCACTTTGCCGGTCGGCTATGTCGTGAAGTTGGCCGTTCAGATTGGCTTCGGTCTTCTGTCTGCCCATGAGCGCGGCGTCGTACATCGGGATATCAAGCCGGGCAACATCATCGTATTGCATCAAGGCGAGTCTGTCACCGAGGGTAGTGTCAAAATTGTTGACTTCGGCATTGCCAAACTGGTGCAATCTGAAGAAGGCGAGATTCAGGAGCTGACCAAGACAGGAGAAATATTCGGCAGCCCCGTCTACATGAGCCCAGAGCAATGCATGGGAGCTCAGGTCGATCAGCGTTGCGACATCTATTCGCTCGGCTGCGTAATTTATGAGTGTCTAACGGGAGGACCTCCGTTCGTCGCTGAAAACGCGATGTCGACGATGATGATGAGATTGTCTCAGGAGCCCCAGAGTCTCAAGCAAGCATCTTTAGGGCGCGAATTTCCGCCGCTACTCGAGAGCGTGGTGCAAAAGATGCTAGCTCTCGATCCCAAAGATCGATATCAGGATCTTGCCGCTGTGATCAATGATCTGATGCGGGTAGAGAAGAACGAACAAGACGTCGTCGTCAGCGGACCGAAAGCCAAAATAACCTGGAAAGCGAAGCTTGCTCAGTTTCCCGTGGAGACCGCCATGTTGCTGATTGCTGGGGCCATCCTTGGCGGCTTAGCAGTGCATCTGCTCGACCGATTCGTCTTATTGCGGACGAACCCTTCTTCCCTGGCGCCCTCGCCTGTAAGTGAGATTGAGCCGATTCCATCGAAGGATGTCCGCATGATTACATCCGATACCATGAATGAAGCCATCACTCCCAGCACCAACGTGCAATCGCCAACTGTATCAATCGTTGATGGGCAGCAGGTATTGCATTTTCCGAAGAAGGTTGCGAGCGTGGAAATTAATTATCAAAAGGTGCTGGATCATTACGACAACATACCGGTGCCGGCAGGCGCCCATGTTTCCTTGAATATAGATTTGCCCGGCTACCTCGCCAACAAACTCAGTCTGCGAAAGCTAAGTGATGTCAACCTCGAACTCATTTGTTATCGGTACGCGCCATCCATAGACACATCGGGTATAGCAGGACTGGCAGGCTTGAAACACCTTGAGGGACTCGATTTAAACAGGAGTTCTGTAAACTCCCTTTCGGTTGTAAAACACGCAACCAGTCTGAAAGTTTTGCGAGTCGCCGAGACACCGATTACTGCCTCTGAGCTCCTGAGCCTGACGTGCCTGAAAGATTTGCGTGAACTGGCGTTTGGTGGCGTGGAAGACGCGACTCCGGTTTTCCGCAAACTGTCTGAGACGAAGAAGATTGAAACGCTTCATTACGAGGGAAATCAGCTTAATAAGAGTTGGTCTGGTTCTGGTCTTACGCCGGAAAGCCTGACCGCCCTCAGTCAGCTGGCAAATCTAAAGCACTTGCAGATCCTAGATTGTCCTGAATTGACGAACGAAAGTTTGAAGAAACTGCTGCCGCTGAAGAGATTGGAAACTCTGCAAATTCAAAACTGCAGCGTAACAGCCGACGCTTTGCCGACCTTGCAATCGTTTAAAGACCTCACCGCTTTGACGATTTCCCAAGACGGTTGGACAGTTAAGCAAAAAGTTGGATTTGCCAAACAGCTTGCTCCCCGCTGCACAGTCAGCATACCCGATCCCAAAGACGCAAAGAAATCCGAGCTGTTGAATAAGGTGAAGGGATTTCTTCGCGAAGAGTAGTATCGTATATGGTGCAAGGCAATCCGTGCCCGCTCCCAATAGAAACCTGAACTTCGGTTAATCAGCGTTTGAGCTTCTCACTTTTTGCGCATAAGAGAAGAACAGCCCAATCTTTTGCGGGCTTTTTCACTGGGCATCTTGTGGCTTGTAGCGCCGACGTCCGTCGGCATTCTAGATGAGGGACGACGATTCGCCCGCACTTTGCGGTTTGGAGCTTGTAGCGCCGAAGTCCCGTCGGCATACATGAGAGCGACGATCCGCTTGGACATAACTGCCAGTTGCGCTTCTTGAAGGGGACTCCAATGGACAATTTTTCGCCTGAAGCACTGGAGATCCTCTATGCCTCAAAAATAATCGCTCATCAGAGTGGATCGTCGTGCGTCGAGTTGTTGCAGGTGTTTCAGGGACTGTTGCGTGAGGATGCCGGTGACGTGGTGCCTTTGCTGGCACCAGCGCGAAGAGGTCTGTCCGCAGCTTTCAGATTGATTGGAAAGAAGACAGATGCTGCCGTGCCCGGCGGCATGGAGATATTTGCCTTTCCGCTCAGCCCTGACGTTATGGAACTGTGCACTCGAGCCCAGGGATTGGCCTCGAGATGGCATCACGGCAAGGTCGGCAATGTGCATCTGCTGCATTCACTCATGGGCATGGAATGCCCTGAGCTGCTGCCAGTTCTGGAGGACTTCGGACTTGATCCATATCGCATCATGGCGCAATGCGTTGTCATTCTGAAACGCATGCCACCATCCGCCCTGCCAGGTTCGAGTGAGCCCACAGTGAAATATGTGACAAAGGATCCTGAGCCACCATGGGCAAGGTCGCTGGAAGAAGTGGAGAAGGAGCTGTTCAGGGTCCGCCGCGACAAGGAAAAGGCGATTCGAGATAAGGAGTTCGAGAAAGCAGCCGCTTTGCGCGAGCAAGAGACTAAGCTTTCTGAGAAGATTCGCGAAATTCAAATGACCTCATCTAATTCGTGGAGAGCATTTTCGGCGGCTGAGCTCAGACAAGCCCCTGCGAGCTCCACTCCAGCTGCGCTCCCACCCGTGTCCGGTGGGGCAAGCTACGTGCAGAATTGGATCAGTCAGCGCGAGAAAACACCCGGTGCCCGCGAGGTTTCAACAACTCTCCCCATCTCAGGTAATCCCGATGATTGGATGGATGAAGATGTAATTTCGGTTCTGGAGATGGCAACGGATTTGTCGCGCATAAATGAAAGCGCAATCCATTTGGATCATCTTGTGCTGGCGTTGATTGAAGGCGATTTAAGCGGCTCGATGCTAGAGAGTTTTCGGTCTGTGCTCGATCCTGAAGAGCTGAAAAACCGCCTCAAGACTAACCTGCAAACTGGAGAATATCCTGCAAACTGGAGAATATCCACATAGTGTCGCCTTGTTCAGCGATGAATCCCTGCTCGTATTTCGGCAGGCTCGGGACTACGCCGCGCAAATGGGACGACGGAAGATTAGCATTCGCGATCTTCTAATGGGGTTGCTGTCCTTTGTGTCAGGCGATAGCATCAAGGCGGCAGAAACTTTCCCTGCGCCATTTTGTTTGAAGCTAACGCTGGCCGACTTCACCGCCATTCGCTCGCGCTACGACGAACTCGCTCAGCTGCGGATCCCACAAATAGTGCCGGCGCAATGTCAGAACGAGCCCGCCAGTTGTCCAATTTCATTTCCAGTCTCCTTCCAAGTGATCGGACTTCTCAATGCCGCAAAAGATGAAGCGAGCATCGATAATGCGCCGGAAGTGACTAACATTCACGTGTTGATGGCATGGCTGAAGTCCGCACAGCTCAACGAA
>Ga0364920_10113_pt1 | contig 38580 bp, 38 predicted proteins | sample SorcelJu500001C8_FD_206961 | JGI IMG/M metagenome (GOLD analysis project Ga0364920, IMG submission 206961) | Enriched cells from Trout Bog Lake Hypolimnion, Wisconsin, USA - BchlTB.June20.5000.01.C8 | ecosystem: Environmental > Aquatic > Freshwater > Lake > Hypolimnion/Profundal zone | place: USA...
ATTTCATCCATGGTTTCTGGCGTTTTATCCAGCCCTTTTTTTACCGCTTCCTGTGCGACCAGCAACTGGATTGCGATATTGTCGATGACCATTTTGCGGGTTTCCGGCGTGTCAGGCATGCCGCGTTGCTGCTTCAAAACCATGTCAACTTCTTTTTGACTGATAGGGGAGCCATTGACGGTTGCAGCTACTGCATCTTTGCTTGCGGACGCGGTAACAGTCGCTGCCGTTTTGTCCGTTTCTTTTGGTGTACATGCAGTCAGTGCCAACAATGCTAAAGCGCTGCCGAGTACAACGCGAGATTTGATCAACATCTTATTTCCTTTAAAGTTTAAACTGCTTAAGTCATTCAATTCTTCACTTCGCGCTGTGCATTTGGCCGGATCGATTTGTTGATCGGTAACAACATACGACATGCAGTCAGAAATCGAACAAATTGATTTTTAAAACACGCAGGTGCTTTTAATGTAAAACGACAAGGGATTTTACCCGTGATTTGAGAAAAATTTACGAAAATAACTATATAAATGTTGCTTACGATAACCCGTGGTAGCAGAACCAGTTTAGACAGGAATGCATCAAGTGATTTTTTTCACGTTGAATCATGCCATTGTGAGCGGAAAGATAATGTAAGTGATTGTATTGGCATTGCTTAAAAATTAAACAGTGCCCATTCTGAGTCAAGAACTGAAAATAGCAGGCGGGAAAGTGTAAAAGTTCTGTTTAATTTCTCAAAAGCAATGTAACATTTATTTACACGAGGCAATATCTCGGTTTATATAAGTTATTTAATTGATCATTGAGGGCAAACCCGTTGAAAAGCGGGGACGCAAAGCCACCGGCCTAATACGTAAAAACGTTATGGCAGCGGGGTCGCCAATTCTGAGTTCTTGCGCATCGCGCCGGTACGAGGACATTGTCCAGGCGCTGCCCTCGCTCACTTCGGAGCGAGTTATGAATGTTTTTTACAGATCACCTACCCCTTTGTGTGGCGTGCTGGTTGCCTCCGTCATGCTGCTTGGCGGTTGCGGAGGTGGTTCATCAGGTTCTTCCCAGTCCGTTTCCGGCGCGCCTGTTTCCAGCGCGGTCACGATGTTTACATTGCAGCCCGGCGACAACGTCGGCCAGGCTGCGCTTCAGGTTGCCACGCCGGCATTTCATGTAGCACCGATTATTTTGTCCGCACCTGGCAATATCGATGCGCAGGACAATGGCGCCTCTGCCCGGGCGCTGCCCGCCGTGCAAAGCGTGCCTGAGGCATTTCAGAATGTTTCATCAAGGCGGTTGACACTGGAAAGGTTGCAATCAATCAGACACGATATTGTGCCATCCATTGACAATGCGGACGGACCGACATCAAAACCGATGTCCGCATCTGCCGTGATGACCTATACGCCTGCGCAAATTCGTGCTGCTTATGGTATGCCGGCGTTGCCCGCTACGGGCGCCGCGGTCTCGGCTGCGCAGGCCGCAGCAATGGGTGCCGGTCAGACCATTTATATTATCGATGCCATGAATGACCCGAATTCGGCCGCAGAGTTGGCTGCCTTTAATCAGTCTTTTGGCTTACCTGCCTGCACCACTGTGGCGATATCAAAAACTGCCAGCTTGCCGCTCCCTGCTGCGAGCGGCAGCGCCTGCCAGTTTTCGGTGGTCTACAGCACTGCTTCCGGCGGCATGTCCAGCACTGCACCGGCTTACGATTCCGGCTGGGCCACCGAAATAGCTCTGGATGTTCAATGGACCCATGCTACCGCGCCGTTGGCGCGCATTGTCTTGATAGAGGCGCCGGACGCGACCAATACCAGCCTGGTGGCAGCGATTACGCTGGCCAACTCCATGGGGCCCGGCGCAGTCTCGATGAGTTTTGGCGCTGCAGAAGGAAACTGGACTACGTCGCTTGATGGGACATTCAGTGCAGCAAAGATGACTTATCTGGCGGCAACCGGAGATTCTGGGGCGGGCGTCCAATGGCCGGCCGTGTCATCGCACGTTCTGGCCGTTGGTGGTACGTCATTAACATACAATGGCAGCGGTTCCCGTACTGAAACCGCCTGGTCCGATACCGGTGGCGGCATCAGTGCCTATGTTGCCGCACCAAGTTACCAAACCGGTTCGGTCCCGGGTCTGGGTTCTCCGTCGTTTCGTGCGGTCGCCGACGTTTCATTCAATGCAGATCCCAATACTGGTCAATATCTCGCAGTGATTTCACCGGGCAGCAGCAGTGTCAGCTGGCTCAGTGCCGGCGGTACCAGTCTGGCCACGCCGCAGTGGGCCGGCATTGTCACGATTGCCAATGCGCAGCGCGCGCTGGCATCCAAAGCCGCATTGGGAAGTGTGCAAAGTGTGTTGTATAGCCAGATCGCACTTTCTGCCTCCAATTATGCGACTGCGTTCCTCGATGTGAAGATGGGTTCGGATGGCAGTTGTGCCAGTTGCTCGGCTCGCGCCGGGTATGATGAAGCCACTGGTCTGGGAACGCCAAACGTCGCTGGCCTGTTGACCCAGTTGGGGGGCACTGCCGGCAATCCTCCGGTTGTGACACCCGCCGCGATTGCCGGTGTGGCTGGCGTGCCTCTGACGTTTACCGTTGCGGTCACTGCACCTGATGTAGTCACTTACAGCTTGAGCGGCCAGCCATCCGGCATGACAATCAGCAGCAGCGGTGTTGTCAGCTGGAGTGCACCGCTTTTTGGAACTTATTCTGTTACGGTAACGGCAAAAGACAACGTCACCGGATTAAGCGGTTCGGGGTTGTATACAATTGCTGTTGCCAAACCAGTGGCTCCTGTAGTGACAGCACAAAGTATCAGCGGCACAGCCGGAAAGGCGTTGTCATTTACACCGGCGATAATCGCTCAGGATGCTGTTACATACAGTTTGTCAGGTCAACCGACTGGCATGAGTATCAGTACCCTGGGTGTGGTGAGCTGGGCAACTCCGGTAGCCAATAACTATTCCGTAACCGTTACGGCCAAAGACAGTAAAACCGGTCTAAGTGGTTCCGGCATCTACGCTGTTGCTATCGCGGCGGCACCTCCACCGGCGGTGACCGGTGCTAACATCACTGGAACAGTTGGTACGGCATTGTCGTTTGCTGTTGCTGCCAGCGCAGTTGATCCGGTCACATATACTTTGAGCAACGCCCCACCAGGCATGGCGATCAGCAGCGCAGGCCTGGTTAGCTGGGCCAGGCCGGTGGCTGGAACATATGCAGTGACCGTTGTTGCCAAAGACAACGTAACCGCTTTGATCGGATCAGCAATCTTCAACATTAAGGTCAGCACTGCGGGGCTAAACGTCGTTGCACCAGCCATGACGGGTAAGGTTGGTAAAATACTGATTGGCACGATTAGCATTACTGACACAACTGGAACTTGGGTTAATGTTTCCATTTCCAGTGTGCCGATGGGAGTGTCCTTCGTCCCTAATGGTTTGACCATTACCGCGACCTGGGCAGCTCCGGTGCAGGGTAACTACATCATGAAAGTGACTGTTGTGGATTCGGCCGGGTTCAGCACTGAGCTAAATGTGCCAATTACGGTGAGTGCAAGCTGAAAATGAAAAAAAACGGGGATCGAATTAGATTATCCGATTCCCGATTCCAAATGCTGAACATTGTGTTCCTGATGTTGTACTCCCTGCACAGGGCAGCCTGTCACTTCACTTCAGATAGGATGCCATCATATCGAAAGTTGATTTACAGATACTGGAAAACAAGGTTGTGATGTTATTCGAGGTTGCAAATGCACGACTGTATTTTTCTGTCAGCACCTGCATGGTATTTTTTATGGTTTGAACTTGAGCGTCTTTGGCAGTGATGATCTGGTTGTAAGTAGGAATATCGAAATTGGTGCCGGACCTGTTAAACACGTTAGCAATCTGCATGAATGGATTCAGGTCCATCCTGACAGTCCATTTTCCGTCACTTGTTCGAGTAACCGCGCTGGAATCCAGGCCAAACTCAGCTGCCCATTCCAATGCCTGATTCTGTCCATCCGTACCAGTAGCCGTCGATGTGAACAATGAGCCCGCATCTTGGGGAAGGCTGTATTTGGCGATCAGATCTTCTATTTTTGCCTTGATTTCAGCGCAATTGATAGCGACGGGCTGTTTGTCATCACCACTGGACTGGATTCTTTGAGAGATGTATGCCTCCAGATTAGTGACATCCGTTAGAAAGGCAGTATATTTCCGCACTGCCTCAGTATATGGATTCATGTAATTGTCGGTGAGGGACCGGATAAAATCTAACCAGCCGTTGAGTACTGCAGATTGCGGCGCCGGATCAGACGGATCCCCGTCCGCACCAGCGATAGATGTAGTGGGGTTTGCCGTGTTGCTGTAGTTGTTGGGGTCGACGACGGATGTCATAACTTTCCTTTTAAATTGTATCTGACTGAAATTCAGTTAAGTTGCTTAGGCTAATCACGGGTCTACATGTACCGCTGAAATACGTTTTCGTAGGCCACGTCTTCATCGGAATCGACAACCCGATCCACAAGGTGCCGCGCTTTAAGCATCATCAACTCGTTCGCAGTCTGGTATGTATCAATTGCATGCAAAATGGATTTTGATTTATCCAAATTCAGCGGATCGTTTCCGAACTCGCCGATTGCGATCTGCAGTCGCTGGTAGGCCTTCTGGTGAGCCGGGGTGTAGAGATCGCTTGCGCCTGCCCCCTCGGGATGGGGGCAGGGAAGAGCAGTCAATTTCTCTGCAAGCGCTGTAAGCTGTTTCATTTTGGTTGCTGACATTGTGTTGGTTCCTGATAAAAATTTGTCTGTTGAGTTGCCGTAGTTATATTTTCTGTGAAATATGGGCCGCAGTATTTGTCGTCAAATCATTCAACTTGCTCAGCATGGCCAGAAGTTGCTGCTGCATGTTGACATCTGCGTCCTCATCCCGGCCTCGGTTTTGCCACATGCTGTTGAGGATATCTTTAATGACACCTTGCATGGTGGCATCGCCCTGCGTCTCAAGTTGACGCTGCCTGAACGAACCTTCCACCGAGTCATGCACCATTGACGTCAGGGTCTGCGAAACGACCTGCCCGCCAGTAAAACTGTTACGGCCCCTTTGAGCTAACTTGTCGGCATGATCCTGGGCAGAATTCAGGTCGGCGGTGTAGGCGTCTGATAATCGTTCATGATACGTTTGCGGCGCATTGCCATGATTATTCCGCAGAGCATTGATTTGAGTTGCATGGTCAGGAAATTGATTGCGAAAGTCCGTCATATGCAACATCATCCGTCCCTTAGCATGCTGCAGCGCATCGCCATGATCAGGAGCAGGTCCACCGGGCGGAGCATTTGCAATTTCGCGGGCATGCAGCGCCGGCATCTCATCATGAATTTTTTGCAGTCGCTGCGCGCTTTCGTTATGAGAGGCCAGTTTTCTTTGCATGCTCTCACCCTTGAACTGTGTTCTCGCGCCGTTTATTTGAGTTGCAGCACCAATTGACGCAAATCCGACACCACTTAGTCCGGAGGCAAGTGCAGACTTCTGGGCTAATGCGCCTTCATCATATAATTTCTGACTTTGGTTCTGAGCAGCTTTGTAGCCCAACTGATTTTGGACTACGCCTATTTCATTATTCACCTTTCTCCATTCCTCATATGCATTGAGAATGTCTATAATTGCAGCCGACATGAGGTCAGCTTTAGGTATGCTGACATAAGTGTTTGCGTAGATATTTTCCAGCGTTGTCACTACATCCTGAAGTTCTTCCTGAGTAGGTAATGTCGTCGGATTTTCTATGACTGGATCAGTCGGTAGTGCAACTGATGGTTCGTTGCTGACAGCGTCTGCTTTTGCGGAAGCATCCTGCGCAACAGGTACTGCAAGTTGGACTGGGACTGGCTGTTTGGTTTCCACAGGTAACGTCAACCTGATCTGCGCTTCAATTGGGGTGCTGGAAGTTGGGAGCATGACTCTATCCTTTATAAGTAACTTGCTGTTGGGTTGAAAATTCAGGCTGCGATATTTCTGGCAACCTGGTTGCCGCTGCTATTCAGTTCAGACAGAATGTTTGACACTTTTTTTGTCAATTCATAAGAGGTGTCCGCTTTGCAGAAGTGATCGACACATTGTTGAATAATGGTTTTCAATATGGCCATCTCGGCATTCATCAACGTCATGTCACCCTCTGCATTTTTCCCTTCAGCCTGACTGCTTGCGATCTGTACATCCATATAAGCCTGAAAACCACTGTTGGACAGTTGAGTAACTGTCTGAGCAACGCCAAAAGCAATCCGCATTGTGCTGGGGTTCATACCTTTCAAGGAAAAATTCATTACTTTACTAAAGGTCTCGCCGAATACCTTGGTCGTTGCAAGCTTGTTAGCGCCAGCTACACTAACGGCCGTGGCGGCTGCGAAGACAATGGCCGTAGCCATAACTCCAGCGACAATTTCGGCATCTTCCTGACTGATATCCTTGCCTAACATTTTGGCTGTCAAGATTATCTGTCCAACCAGTGCTTTTGATAATGGCTCAATCAAGCCCTTCTGGACAGGAACCATCAGTGCTTCAGAGGCGGTCATGAGGCCCTTGGCGTCAAGGACACAATCCGCAGTAAATACAGCTACACTGATACCTGCTGCAACTATGCTCAAACCGCCGCTGAATGGTGCTGCAGCTACGGCGAGTCCTGTAACGATTCCGCTGATAATTCTGCCGATGCGTGAACTTTTTTTCTGCGCTTCTTCGGCGTCCTTGACCGCTTTCTGGTATTCAGCGACCAGTTGTTTGCATTTTTCGATCCTGCTCTTCTGCAAGTCCTCGTTTAAGCTGTTTGAGTTCTGCAATTTGGTCATTTCATTTTTCTTCAGGATCTCGCCTATGACGGAAATCAACTCAATCATCTGTTGCATAGCCGATTTAGTATCATCCGTGTTGAGGAGGAAATATGCCAGTCCGTTATTTTGTATGCTCTGGTAATCGTTGGTGGCCAGATCCATCTTCGCTTTTGCGGCAAGTGTTGCATCGGCTGCGTCAGCAGCAGCAGCGTAGGCGCTCGCCAAATTCTGTGCAGCCGTGCTTTGTTCAGTCTTTGCCTGATCCAGAGCCTGCTGACTGACATTGACACTGTTAACTGCGGCCTGATATTTTTCTTTTGTGGCGTCGTCACCTGGATTGCGCTGAAGTTCGGCCGTTCTCTGAGCCAGTTGCGCCGTGACAGCGTCCAGGTCGGCCTGGGCTGATTTTACTTTTCCGTTTGTATCCGACAGCGTCCGATCCGCGGCCTCAAGCAACGCCGTCTTGTCGTCAAGATCCTGCATGCCGTTTGACCAATCCTGCTTGGTCTTGTTGATCTGATCAATCGCTTCTGATAAATTTTTAACTCGGACGGAGGACAGCTCAGCCTGCAGTCCAGCTTTAGCCTGTGAATTGGCATCGCAGGAGCCATTAAGAATTTGCTGGACCAGCGCCAATAATTCGTACATGTTGTCTGGATCTACAGGAGATTTTGGCAGAGGTATTCCAACCGGATCCTGATTCCCGCTGATGGTAATAGCCTCATTTTTCTCCACATTGTCGGACTTGACTGAAAGAGCCGGATCCAGATTTTCCGGAATCTCCGCGTTGACGCCCGTGTCAGATAAGAATGCTGGTCTGATTTCAAGCTGTTTATTGATAACTGTATCAATCATTGGTTTCTCCTCAGTTGATTTCGGGTTTTATTGCAGCCAAGTAGCTCTGCGCCTGTTTTTTTATTAGCTCAGAAACATTGCTGTTCACGACTTTGGCAAAGCATGTTCTGGCTTGCTGTCTGTTTTTTAAATTCAGATAGCACTGGCCGGCATAGAACATGGCCGGACAGTTGTCGTTGTTAACGGTAAATGAAAGTTCGTAGAACTGGGCGGCCTTCAAGTAGTTTTTTTTGCGATGGTGTACTGCAGCCATGCCCATGATGTAGTCGGCGTTATAAACGTTGTGGGTGCATAAAAACTGAAAAAAGACTTCCGCGTCGTCGATGCGACCCTTCTGATAAAAATCGTACGCGCAGGCATAGACCGTATCCATGATGTGGTTGGGGATGCCGTAAATCTCTTGAAACGTGGCACCGCTCTGTATCGCAGACAGAACCTGCTGAGCGATCTCGGCAGAATTAATTTTTCCCTCGTCCTCAGTGTCGCTAAGACTGGGCAATGGATAGAGTTCAGACATATATTTTCCCTTTGGTTAGTTGGCGGATTGCGTCTTCATTTTGACTTCAGCATTTGACGTGTGTACCAGTTCGACTGGATGCAGGTTATGTGTAATTTTTAAAAATAAATATTGCGAAATTCCCTATTCGTGCTAACACCTATCGCTAAGAAAACCCGTGCAAGTGGAAATTGGCAGTGATGCGCATATGTATTGGCGCAACCTCAGGTGGTGAAAAGTTCCTGTCGATTCGGCTCACGGATCCATTGCTGAAACTCCTAATTACAATCGCTGACCTTTGCGAATAATGTTCCGTCCAGAAGTGGAGAGCAGGTATAGAAGGTCGATCTTTCTCGCAAGTGAGATAAAGTCAGAGAAAAGTGCTGGAGTGACAGCGCCGAAATCAGGGTCAGATTTTTTATATGCCGTATTACTAATCCGAATGATTTAAAGAGTAAATAAAATAATGGATGATCACGAACAGGAAAAATCAACATCTGGTTTTGTATTTAAGGTTCTGAACGGTTCACTGCATGGAATCGAATTTTCGTTGGGTTTTGAGGATTACTTTATTTGCGTTGGGGATGCGCAGTCGCAGCAGAAGAACTTGGCCTTTGCCGAACGCACTTTGTATTTTCCCTCGAATGAATCCAAAAATAATTTTGTCGTAAATCTGTCGAATCTGATCAGTGACGATCATTTCGAAGTGACGGTCTGCTATGCAACGCATTCAGATATTCGCAACTTGCCGTTTAATAGAATCTGCGAAGTGGAAGGGGTCTATTTTTCAATCAAACGTGAAGGCGAAGCGTGGTGCGAAGAAGTGCAAAAAGGTATTTTGCCGGCGCCAGAAGATGGTAATTCTGGAGGTCTGAACAGGTCTGGAGCACTCGTCAATACTGGATCGATATCAGCAACATCAAAGAAATTGGCTGTTTGTGCATTCACTTTTGTTTTGATATCAGTTATCGGTGCAATGGTTGGGTGGAATTATTACTACGTGGTGCCCGCTGTCTCCACTGCTACAGCGAACCAGTTTCAACAATTGGTAGGTGACAGAGCAGGCTATTCTGTGCATCTTGGCAGTGACAATATCAATTATTTATTTTCTTCCAGTCTCCAACAGGCTGATTGGGCGCGCCAAGCGGTGGCACGAAAAAGTTTGACTGCGAAGTGGAGAGTGGTTACACCACAAACTGAGGAGATGCGCCTGGCTTCCGTATTGGAACGTCACAATGTCGCTTTCTTCGCTATCAGATTTATAGATCCAAGTAACCCAACACTATTGTTGAGCCGGACACGAAACGCCACTGATCAGGCGAGCCTCAAAAATGTCATTCAAATCATGTTGTCCCAGATGCCATATGCCCGTAATGTCAACATTGTTCTCTATGACGATGATGAGGTATTGAACAAAGCCCAGCAGGGGCTTAAAGCACTGGGGTTTGAGTATCAGACAATAAAAAGCGAAAGTGGAGTTACCCTGTCGAGTTGGATGCCGTCTGTGGATGTACATCTGAGCGAATTCGGTCGGTTTGTTTCGAATTTTTACCAGACATGGGGACAACGATATGTGCATTTCTCAGCGGATATTCATGATGATTTACTAAAAGATAAATCCTATAAGTATGGTGATGATGGTTTTATTACGATGAGTAAATCTCACTGGCTATTTGATAAAAAACAAGACTGAATGCTTGTTGGAAACCATCATTTATGAATTATTCACAAGGACTTAACGATGTTAATTACAGGTACCGATCAAGTACGTAGTGTCAGTCTGGCACCACCCGATGCAGATAAACCTATATCTTTGAGCGAAAGAGTGTCTGGTATGCAGACAGCAGCTGTCGGGATTAGTAGTCCTACGGTCTCGAATACGAGTGATGATGGGCCGGCCATAGATCCTACCTTGGAATACGACCTTGAAGAAATTTATCAATGGTTGGTGGCCAACAAGGATGCGATGGTTGATGATCCTAAATTATTGCTCGATGGGATTATTTATAAATTAAAAAATATAACTAGGTCAGATGGTTCGTCGACATACCGAACATTTAACGATATTTCAAGTGCCTGCACGATGTTGAGAAAAAGATGCGACGACACTGGGTACGGGAATGACGGATTCTTTGACCAATTGAGAGGCACTGTTTTTGGAATGCAGATATTTTTCGATCAGTTGAAAAATCAAATATTTTTTAATACGGAAAATGATTCCAACGATAAATTTTTCTAGCAATGAAAATTGCTCAATTGAAACGGCAATGTGGATTATGTCGAGAAAAATTTTAGATACCGAACAGAGCTGCTAACTCTGATTAGATTTTAGGAAATTTTCAGCGGACGATAATCTAAATGCATTCCATGAATACGATAATTACACCACGTTTGCGACTAGAGCCCTTCAAAAATTCACATTTTGAGGATCTGTATTACTTGAATAGTGATTTTCAGGTGATGCGGTACATCACCGGCAGGTCGATGTCTTTGGACGAAACGATTGAGCATATGGCGTTGGTAAAGAAAAATTGGGCAAAATTAGGGTTCTCGTCGTGGAGTTTTATTGAAAAGGAAACCAATGAATTTATAGGCACCGGAGGTATTCAACATATCGAATTTAATTCGAAAAATCCCATCGAAATTGGATGGAGACTTAAAACTACGAAATGGCATCGCGGTTTTGCAACTGAAGCTGCAAAATTTATGACGCAGTTTATATTTGATACTGTCGATATTCAATGTCTGTATGCGCTTTGTCACTTGGAAAACAAGCTTTCAGAAAAAGTAATGCAGCGTTTGGGTATGTCTTATGGCGGGGTCGAGCGCTGGTATAACCTTGATGTGTCTGTATATAAAATGACTCGGGAGTCTTACGAAGATAAGCTAATTTTTTCTGACTGGATTCCTGCTCAAGTGAGGTCGGTCTGTTTTTCAGAAAATAAGTGCTAGTCGTTGTTAATAAGGATGTCGCCCCAATTCTTGCTGCTTGCAATAATTCGCTCGCCTGATTTCGTATCGGATTCAACCCGGGAATCTGTCATGAACTTTGTGGTGCGCCGGGAGAGCGCTAAGGAGTAGAGGGTTAAAGTCCCAGACATCAATGATTTAGCGAATCATATTGTCGGTAGCTGTCCCCCGAGTCCTGCGCGCAACGTCGCGAGGTGTTGCACGAAGCGTTGACAGGGGTGGTGCAGGTCAGCCATTGAGCCGCGAAATGTTTCTGTCTCGGATACCGACGTGGTCACGAACACGGAACGCCATGCGTTGTGGGGGCTCTCGCAAGCACCGCAGCGATCCGACGAGGTCATAGAACTTGGCATTTGCGTAGGCACCTTACTCGGGGAGCGGGATATCTCCAGTTGGCCCACTGCCAGCAACAACGGACAGTGGGTCGAATCGGGAAGGTGAGGGGCCGAAGCTGATGATAATGGATTGGATAAGAAAATGGGTTCAATCTCTTGCGCTGTACAAAATAACTCGTAGATGTCGCTCTCACGATCACCAATATGAACGCAACACAGCGGGTCCCCGAAAAGCGCCGTCGACTGTCTTAAGCTTTCCAGCCGGTGATAGCTTTCCTTTTCCGCGATAGGTGCGCGTGTGGGGCTAATTTTTTTCTTGAGTCCGTTGCAGCCCTTGAATTTTTTCGCGTCAAAAATTTTATCGCTGTCAGACCAAGCGGGACGCCCTTGGTAGTCACGGCCAGACTAGAATGCATGAGAATGCCGCGTTGGGTCAGCGGTTTGATACGTCCGTCGACCTGACAAGTTCAGCTCTTTTCCGTGATATCTTCATGCGGAAAAGTCAACTGAATTTTTTAAAATTTACAGGAATATTGTGGGTAATTGAAAGGCTAGTGAGGCGGTAACTCAGCTCATGCACAAACGGAATTTGAAGCCGGTATCGAAACGGAAATTTATTCATGCTACCGATAGCAAACATAATTTGCCGATCGCAGTACATGTCCTTGCCAGACAGTTCAATCCTGTTGCGCCGAATGTGGCTTAAGCTTCAGATATTACCTACATCCGGACGATGTTGCCAGCGGAACAATAGCTAACGTTTAGTAAAGTCCATTCTCACTATATAGAACCTTGATCGTAATGTAGTTCGCCCGTACATTGACTTCTAGAACCGCCTGGTGTGGACCCGAATGTAGGCGTGAGCAGCAGGGACTCGGTAAGGAGCACCGAGCACCCCCTGGCAGATCACAATAAATTTCTGCGAACACTGATGACCAAGCCGGTCTGTGCTCAGGTTGCCTCGAAAAAACTCTGATCAGTTGACACTCAAAGTTGATGTAAACACCAATGGATGGACGATTGGAAAGTGACTATCGTGTTTATAACTTACTGAAATAATTCAGTTTATTTGCAATGATACAGAGAGGGGATGCCAATGACCATACCAATTTATTCAGATCAAAGTAATCAGTTAAACACAAATGATATTAGAGTGTTGGACGGGTGCGACCAACTGAAATCATGTTTAGAAGAAGCCAGCAAAAAGGTCGCAATTGAAAAAAAAAGGCGCCCTGAAGACGTAATTCCAACATTGGCACAGATGGCGCAAATTGCGTGGGATCAACAGCCCAATCAATTCAGGGCATTTATTGAAAATAACGTTGATTCGCACTGCCTGTTGAGCCAAGTAGTGAACGAAACTCGTTCGGATCATATTACTCAAGACGATAGGAATCAATCGCGTGATGCTGCTCCTTCAAAGGCACAGCTCATTGATAGTGCCGATAATTTCTCCATGGGTTCGTCGTCAATCCGATTAAATGAAATTAAATCAGCTACTGCTGATCAAATTCCAAAGACACTATCGTCGAAACATGATGATGCAATAAAAGATTTGTCGAAAATCGATATTTCTGCTGAGCATGTAGAGTCGCCAGCGGGATATCAGTCAGCCGATTTGTCACAGTCGTTTCTTGATACTCCCTTGCGCTTTGAAAGAGTTGATTCTGGTGCCCCAACGACGGCACATAACAAAGCAAGCCCACAGAAAAATTCTCATTCCCCCAATTCTATGCCAGCTCATGGTTTGGATGTTTTGGCTGGAAGCGCCAGCTCGGTAAACGAAATTGGCTCGAACCCGAAACTGAAGGCTGAGTTTGATTCGTCTCAAACTGATTTTGAGAAATATCGGGATACCAAAAAATTTAACGACGATAGCGGCGCCATTTCGGAAGCATCTCTGGCTGTTATGAGCCATGTTCATAACTCATCAGATGTGGTCGTCACTTCCTTGCCACAGCAGGCTTGGAGCGGGCCGAATACTAGGCGTTCAACAAATAAATCAGGTGTTGAACTTGGAACTCAAAACAAGACTGTCGAAGGGATTAATTATAAATTTACTTCGTGGGGTTCCGGAAATAACTCGGTGCAAATTACTGGGTCAGCAAAGTACGGATACAACGCGCTGTCATCTAATGGTGACGTCAGCAGCGTTCTGGAGAAATATTTGCCTGAAGATGGTTCTCTGCCACTAACCATTACATCATCCGCAAATATTACGCCTAGCACGCAAGAGAATTTGGTTCAAAGTTTGGGCGCAACTTATGAGCAGAGAAAAGAATGAAAATATTGAATGCTTTGCGACGCGTTGATGTTCAATCGCATGGCAATGTACAGTCCAAGTTGTGTTATCTGGGCTATCAGCCGCGACCAACAGAATTACTTGTTGATAAGGTCTATTTAGGGTTTTCTGTCCAGTTTGAAGATGCATCAGAAATGTCCGGCTACATCGATAGGGCGTCCTGGCTTAGTCAGGCAATGCCTGAATTACAGGGACTGGACTGGCTTTCTATCGACGAGAATGTGCTCCCGGCTTTAATTGCTGCTTGCCCGATGACGCTTGATCTTACCTATCAACACTCGCCCGTCAGTGAGTGCCGGATTACTGAGATAGTGAAGGATGTATGCCATCTGATTACATTGCCCAGTTTAAGTACGGAGACAGGCGTTGTGATCATAGAAAATTTTAGTCGAAGAATTTCGGAAGAACATCCAGGTTCCGTAGCCGAATTGGAATTGCAGCGTAAACTGCCGATCCCAATCACTTTTTGTGTTGGAACCAGTACTTTTCCTTTGGGTGCTCTGTCTCTGATTGAAATTGGGGATGTGTTGTTGGTTGAGAAAATTACGTGCCACGGTAATAGTCGTGGAAAGATATTGTTTAAATTTGAATTGCAGCAGGAAACGATAATGATTATTGAGCACAACGATGAATTACTGGTCAATGACTTACCACTGGAAGTGGTCGACACGAATTATAAAGATGGGGATGCCGACATAGATACTTTACCGGTTGAACTGAGTGTAATTTTGCTGGAAAAAATGGTGACTATTGGTGAGTTAAGAGCAATTTTGCCAGGCGAGATATTAAATTTGCCAGCAAATATTATGATGGATGTTGAAATTCGTGCCAATCAACGCTGCTTCGCCCGTGGTGAATTGATACAACTTTCTAATGGCCAATTGGGTGTCGAAATACAAAAAATATGGCCCTAGGACGTCACCGTGATCAATAATGAGTATTCGCTATTAGCGTTAATAACCTTAACAGCCATCATTCCGTTCATCGTTGCGGCTGGGACATGTTACGTCAAATTTTCGATTGTGTTCGTATTAATTCGAAATGCGCTTGGCATTCAACAAGTACCATCCAATATGACCCTTAATGGCATCGCATTGTTTCTTGCCTTGTTTGTTATGACCCCTGTTGTTCAAAAGGGATATGAACAGTATCAGGCCGAGCACGTTCAGATCACCAACATCGATTCACTGATACAGTTTTCTGATACCGGGCTGAATGGATATCGCGCATATTTGAAAAAATATTCTGATCCAGAATTGCTTGAGTTCTTTGAAAAAGCACAAGCTGGTCGGCTAAGTGATGAGCCACGTGATAAGGCAGAACTAACCGGTGATCCGTCAATCATATCGCTCCTGCCGGCGTATGCGTTAAGTGAGATTAAGGCTGCTTTTAAAATAGGCTTTTACCTGTACTTGCCTTTCATCGTTGTTGACATGGTGATCTCATGCGTGCTCTTGGCGCTAGGCATGATGATGATGAGCCCGGTAACGATATCGGTACCCATTAAGCTAATTCTTTTCGTAGCAATGGACGGCTGGAGCCTGCTCTCAAAGGGATTGGTGATGCAATACATTGATCTTGCAAAATCATAGGAAGCCTCGGTTATGGACGAATTAATTTACGCTGGCAACAAGGCAATGAAATTGATGTTGGCACTCTCCATTTTTCCTGTCCTCGTTGCCACAATAGTAGGATTACTTGTAGGGCTGTTCCAAACTGTGACCCAAATACAGGAACAAACCTTACCATTTGGGATTAAATTGATTGCAGTTATTTTGTGCATATATTTGCTTTCTGGTTGGTCCGGGGAGCATTTAATGAACTATGCAGTTGAAATGCTGGATATTGCTACAGAAGTGAAGCATTGACGGTGCCTTACAAAAATGATTAATTTATTTTTTGAATGGCAAGACCGACTGACAACGGTCGCCCTAATCTACGCACGTATTGTCCCCGTCTTTATGATTGTTCCCGTCCTGAATACGGGCGTCTTGGCAAATACGTTGATTCGGAATTCCATTATTTTTGCCATCATTATCGGAATTTGGCCGTCTATTGATACCGCTATGCCAGTGTTGCAATCAAATTTTATTGAGTACTTGGCGCTGGTTCTGAAAGAAACAATCGTTGGCGCGTCGATTGGCTTTGTATTGGCGCTGCCCTTTTGGATTTTCAACGCCTTAGGCGCATACGTTGACGTCGCGCGTGGCTCTTCAATGGGGACCATGATGGATCCGACCAGCGGGCAGGAGTCAACCGAAATTCAGAATTTCATTAATTTTTGTGTTTGTGCAATGTATTTGCAATTGGGCGGAATAAATGTCGTGCTTGATACTCTTGTAAAGAGTTTTCAAAATATCAGCTTAAAGCAAGGCGTCAATGTTAACCTCGATTTTGTAATTCCGTTCATGACTCAACTATTTGGTCGTGGATTTGAATTGGCCGCTCCTGTTCTGCTGACGCTATTGTTGTCGGAAGCGTTGCTAGGCCTGCTTTCAAGGTTCACTCCACAATTGAGTGCGTTTTCGGTATCAATGACAATCAAAAGCATTATCGCAATATTTATTTTATCTCTCTATTTCTGGCAAATCATGCCCGAACAATTGCCCCAGTTTATTCATGAATACTCCGATTGGAATTTAGTCAGTGGGGTAAATAAATAGTGAGCGAAGAAAAAACTGAACAACCTACTCAGAAAAAACTAAAGGACTCTGCCGAGAAAGGTCAATCTTACAAAAGTCGCGATATTGTCGCTGCGCTGGTTGTTGCAGCCGGTGTATTGGGGCTGACTACAATATCTTTTTCGGAGGTGACCGACCTGTTCAAAGATCTCATTGCGCACAGTGAAAAAATTAGCACGGCCTATGTTGTCGACCGAATATTCCGACTCTTTTTAGAGTTGACGCTACCGTTCGTGTTGATTTGTGTAGCCGCAACTGTTATTCCATCCCTAATTCAGAGTAAGTTTGTATTGGCATTTGAAGCAATAAAAATTGATTTTGACCCCTTAAATCCGATCAATGGATTTAAAAAAATATTTAGTCTGAAGACTGTCAAAGAGTTCATTAAGGCCATTGCGTATCTCGTAGTTTTTGTAATTGTTTCCTACTCGTTCTACCAGTTTTATCAACATGTCTTGCTGGAATTGGTGTACGTACAAACTGGATCGATTGCGAAAATCTGGCTGAAGGCTGGCGTAACGATTGTTCTGCTTTGCCTGCTTTCTTTTGTGATGGTCATCATCTTGGATGGTTTGGCTGATTACTACCTGTATATCAAAGAATTAAAGATGGACAAGCATGAAATCAAAGAGGAGTACAAGGAGCAGGAGGGAAATCCAGAAGTCAAATCGCGCCGCAAAGAAGTGCACCAGGAGCTCTTGTCGGCCCAAGACAAAAATGATATCGAACAATCCAACTTTATATTGGCCAATCCGACTCACATTGCTATCGGAATCTATGTCAATCAGAAAGTTTCGCCATTGCCTTTCGTATCCTTGCTCTCTAAAGGAGAAAAGGCCCTGGCGATTATTTCTTATGCTGAAAAGCATGGAGTTACAGTCGTACGTGACATCTTGGTGGCCAGACGTCTGTTCAAATTGGCTCGACGGTACGCGTTTATTCCGCTGGAAATGATTGAGCCAGTTTGCCGTATATTATTTTGGCTTCAAGAAGTGGAATTCGCGCATATGGAGGATATGCATCCGGAGTTAGCTGCGCAGGCAAAGTTAGATCAAGCTAATTCTAATTCTGCCAATTAAATCTGATTCGCCCTAATCGAAATTTCTGGGCACTTTTTCCGAAAATATTTGAATGCAGTGCGTAAGAGCATACCTCATCAGGGAAAGTCTCAATTTACACCAGAGCTCTCTGCGAGCATATTGTAGCCATGTTGTAGCGAGAGTAGAAAGTAACAAATTCATGCTTGCTCAATATATTAAATTTAAATTTTTTTAGGGAGAGATATTATGAGTGTTAACTGGGGAACTGTGAGCTGGACCAAAGAAAACGGGTATCAGAAGGATCCCTTGGTAGCGGGTGATGGGGACGGTTTTCTTGAAGAGGTCAGTGATTCGCTTAAGGAGGCGATCGCTATAAACGGCGCGAAAATGGACGATCTTATTTCTTCGCTGAAGACGAACGCTTCCGACCCCTCGTTGCTTGCGGAGTATCAGGTTGTATTTGCACAGTGGCAGCAAGCGAATCAGTTACGTGCATCAGCTGTACAAAAAGCTGCCGAGACCGCTACTGAAATATTGCGAAAATTGTAAATTTCGCATCCGATCAAGTTTAGGAGATGGAGGTTTTATTTTTCTAAACTTGGAGATTTTTTTGTTTAATACATGATGGCCATCCGAATTATTGCAGGAAAATTTTTCTTGGATTTTATCGGGTGGCGGATGTTCGTCCAGTTTGTAATATTTTGACAGGAAGGTTTTGAAATGAATGGAATTCCACCACTCCGCCCAGTCCAACAGATTTCTGTTCGCATGGGAGTCGACGTTGTGCCACAGGGAGGTGCCGGAGATGGGAAAAATTTGGTTGAAAGTGCCTTAAATGCGTTGAAAGAAGTAAGCCACGAAGATGCAAAGCAATTGCAGCATTATGACGAAAAAAAATTGTCAGCGATGGCTGTGTCTGATTATATCGATTTAAGCGAGACGATCCGCAGCAGGCAGCTGAAGATCCAACTAATCAATCGATTTAGCTCAGAAGCTGCGTCAGGATTTAAAACACTGACTCAATCATCATAATGAACAATTTATTTCGGATTTTACCATTGTTGTTTTGCCTGTTAATCGCAGGCTGTGAACAGGAGCTATTAAAAGGACTGGATCAGCGGCAGGCCAATGAAGTGCTGGCCGTACTGCAGCAGGCTAATATTTCGGCAACCAAGCAGGATGGTGGAAAACTTGGATATAGCGTTCAGGTAGCGCAGGCTGATTTTGCGAAATCGGTCGAAGTGCTGAAAACCAATGATTTGCCTTCTAAAGCACGAGTCGAAATTGCGCAGATGTTTCCCGCAGATTCGCTTGCGACGTCTCCTCGCGCCGAGAAGGCACGTTTGTACTCTGGGATTGAACAACGGCTTGAGCAGTCGCTGCTGGTGCTTCCAGCGGTTGTGAAAGCGCGACTGCATATCAGCTACGATGTTGAATCCACATCGACTCGCCAGCAGGCCTTGCCGTCGCATTTGTCAGTGCTGGTTGTGTACCGTAATACCGAAGATGAGGCAGCTCTGATCAATCAGATAAAGCGGTTTTTGAAAAACAGTTTGCAGTCGGTCAACTACGATGATATTTCAGTTGTACTTGCTAAAAGCAATCCTGAACCACTGATCATGCCGCAAGTAGTTGAGCCGCGCTATTTGAACTCTCCTCAGTTGATCGTTTCTGCGGCAGCTGTGTTGTTAATGTTGGCGTGCGCGGTTGTGTTTTTTTTCAGAAAAAAATTACCCGGCTATAAAGACAATCTGAAAGAGCCCCAATGATGAGTGCATTGCTTAGGGTAATGTACGCACCGCTTGATTACATACACCCAGATTATTTCCCTGCGGCCGTCGTTCCTTTGGCGCCGGTCGTTCAACAGGCTGTCAATCACACTTTGATTCAGCGATTCTCACTTGCTACCAAGTTGGATTTTTCGCTCAAAACCAGCGATTTTAGCAAGCGCTTGGTAGCTGACTGGCATCTCATTCCCCAGGTTGCATATTTACTGGGTTGCAAACTGGCACGGGGAAGTTTGGCTGTGAATGGAAAGCTTGCCGAGTTGCCAGTTAATGCGCGTCGTTTTGTCGAACTGCCTGTAGCCTGTCCAGCCTGTTATCTGGCTGAGCCAGTCACGAAAGCGAACATTGAATTATGCGGGGCGCACTATCTGTATTTACTACAGCAGCATTTGCCGAGTGCATTGGGGCAGCGTCTGAAACTGATGTTTTCCACTGAGAAACAAGTTGTGTCTGAATCGATGGTATTGAATCGATCATTACTTACTTTCGCGTTTGATTATGCCAAGAATTCTTCAAATTGATCCTCGCGTTCCAACCTTGTTTGGCGTATTAATTCCACGCCAGGCTGTAAATGAACAGTTTCGCGCCTACACGACTATTCAGCAGGCTCGCAAATATGCGAAAAGAATTGTCAGTAATGCGCAAAAAAAAGCAGATTCTCTTGAAAAGCAGGCACTGCGAGAAGGGTTTCAGGCCGGTTGGTTAGACAGTCTGAATGCTATTTATAGCGCTTTGGCTGATTGCAATCAGCTTCATCAAACAATTGAACTTGCGCTAAAAAATGCCGTAAAAAAATCATTGGAAATTTCTTTGCAACAGCCCGGATTGGAATTGCAGTTGCTGGAAGGTTGGCTGGCTTCTGGCCCCAGTACATCAGGTGAATTGCATGTCATTGTTCCTCATCATGCGCAGAATCAAATTGAAAAGTTGAAACAACGACTGGAACAGTGCTCCGGCGTTCCGTCAATGATATCGGTTGGTGAAAGCGACAATGTGATAATCCAGAACGGAGATCAGGTATATGAGTTCTCCCCCGAGCGCACTATGCACGAAATGGGTGAATTGGCACATCGCTGTTTTCAAAGTCTGCAAGTGAGAAAGCAATGCGCGAATTGGAGTGCGCGCATTGTCCAAAATTGGCTGGATGATATCGAACAACGGTATAAAAATATTGAAGTTGAGCAAACTGAACCTGAAACGCAATTTAATGATGACAGCTTTGATGATTGTGACTCTGAATCGGCACTGAATTTTTTCAAAACCTGATTCTGCTATGAACATCGATATTCACTCTTTTGCCAGACACATTGTATTACTGTTTCTGTTATGCCCAATGGCAAGCAATGTAAGTCATAGCAAAATATTTGCATATGTGGATTCCGACGGAAAATTAATCATTTCTGATAAGCGGGAAGATACCCGGTACAAGCAGTTTGATCCATCCGGTCTGAATGGATTTAAAAAATTAGCAGACCGTACAAACAACAACAGCAGTAGTGATGAGAAGTCCCGGCTCTACGCCGCTGTCATCAATAACATCGCCCAAGAAGTTGGCGTGAGTGCCCATTTGCTTCATGCAGTTATTCAGGTTGAATCAGCTTATAACCCGGCAGCTGTGTCATCAAAAGGAGCTCAGGGATTGATGCAGTTAATACCTGCAACCGCAGCACGTTTTGGTGTTGTCGAGGTGCATGATCCAGAGTCAAATATCCGCGGCGGTGCGCGCTATTTGAAAAAATTGCTGGATCGATTTGACAATGATCTTAAGTTGACCCTCGCTGCCTACAATGCTGGCGAAGGTGCAGTGCAAAAATACAAAAACACTATTCCACCGTATCCAGAGACTCAGGCCTACGTTTCCCGTGTGCTTGATGTATTTGAGAAACGAATATTAAGGGAACGGAATAGTTCTTAAAGAGAAATTCAATGAAGAAAATAGTTACACCTTTGATCAGTATGATCATTGCCGCAGCGGTTGTATCAGCGACTTTTTCGGCAGGGGCTTTAAGCGAAGATATCCTTCCTGTATCGACAGATGCCAGCGCGTCGAAAGGGTCCAGCGGGTATGTAGCTAAAAACGAGAGCATTCAATATTTGTTCAGTGCGGTATCGAGTGAAGCAAAAAAGCCGTATATTTTGAGCAAGCTGGCGCAAAAAAAATCTGTGACAGGTGACTTTGATATCTCAAATCCGACCAGATTTCTCGATAAAATCAGTTCTCAAATTGGCCTGGCCTGGTACGACGATGGCCAAACCATTTATATCTACGATAACAGTGAATTGAAGAACGCTGTTGTAATGTTGCGTTCTGCAACATTACCTGCGCTGAATGATTTTTTAGCGCGTACCGGACTGGCGACGACTCGCTATCCGATACGTGGCGAGCCAAAAAATAATGCGTTTTATGTGGCGGGACCACCCGCTTACGTTGACATCGTGGTCAATGCCGCCGCGTACCTGGATGATTTATATAAAAACGTAGATTTGAACAAGCAGCGTATAAGCATTATTAAATTACACAATACCTTTGTCAGTGATCGAAAGATGAAGGTGCGGGATCAAGAGATCACCGTTGTTGGGATAGGGCGAGTGATTGAGAGCATTTTGTCGAATGACAGAAAAGAACTTATCAGCATTGACACTGCACCCGGCACACAGGGCAAAGGCGAAAAGCCGCAAAACACATTAGAAAGAAAATCAGGGAACGACACGAGCCAGATCAAGGTTATTCCCTATCCCGATACCAATAGTCTCCTGGTAAAGGGAACTCAGGAGCAGATTGACCTGATCCAGACATTAGTTGAGCAACTGGATGTGCCTAAACGTCACATTGAACTTTCTCTGTGGATTATAGATATATCGAAGAGCGATCTCGATCAACTGGGCATAGACTGGCAAGGTGCAATCAATCTTGGAAGCAGGGCACAGGTTTCCTTGAACACTGGCGTTGGAACGGCAACGTCAACTTTGGATGGCACCAGATTCCTGGCACAAATTTCGGCACTGAATGCCAAAGGAATGGCAGAGATAGTTTCTCGCCCGATTATATTAACTCAGGACAATGTCCCGGCCAGCTTTGATCATAACAATACGTTCTATACCAAACTGGAGGCGGAACGGGTCGCCAACCTGGAAAGTGTAACCTACGGAACGATGATTAATGTTTTGCCGCGCTTTTCGACCAAAGGTGACGATGTGGAAATGGTTCTTGATATTGAAGATGGCCAGACGCAGGACTCCGCGAGTGATGTTGGCGGTATCCCTGTGGTGAGTCGTACCAAGTTAAGCACCATAGCCCGTGTTCCAAAAGGTAAGAGCCTGTTGATCGGTGGTTACACCCAAGATAAATTTATAAAAAATAGAAATAAAATTCCATTTTTAGGTGACCTCCCGTACGTCGGTGCTGCGTTTCGTTCTGATTCGCAAACCGCGACAAAAATGGTGCGTGTATTTTTAATACAGCCAAAGTTACTCGAAATTGGAGCGTCATGGGATCCTGCAGAATTCGCTGCGCCAAACTCCCTGGCGCCAAAGATGCCACTGACCGACACATTGCAGTTGCTTAAATCTTATTCAACTACTTTAAATGACCAAGATTGAATATGTTCCCGTTCACAAGCCGCAGCTAAACCTGGCCAAGCAACAGGAAACTGTTGCCCAACCAGCGCAGTCCGACAGACCGGCGGTCAGTGATGGGAATTTAAATTACGCAGATCTGCTTTCCCTGGCCGACGATATGTCAGCGGTCATAGCGCAATTTCGGCGTCGCGCTGACGCGGAAAAGCGTGCAGCAAGCGCAACGGATCCATTTGAACGGATACTGGAAGAAGAATCCGAGCCTAAGGTAGATAAGCTGACGGTCATCGCGCGATCGCCGGATATTTCAAAACAAGATTTTCTGAGTTTCGCCCGTTCATTATTTCCAGATGAAAGTGATTTCGTTCTGGTTTTGCGCGAATTAGTGAAACGCCGCAAGGCAGGCAATGTCAGTACGGTTGAATTTGAAGAATTGCTCGAAGAAGTTTGGGAAAAAAGTGACAGGAAATTATGCCAGGCTGGACTCAACGTTGGCTTGAAAGCGCGCCTGTATTCAAAAAAGATGGACGTGTCGCCCAAGGCATTGCGTAATACCTATCGGGAATTTTTAGTCAGTGACGACGATGAGCTTTTTCAGTATGAACAATGGATAGAACAATATGGTGCCAACCGACGTGCCATGGTTGCCGAATTTATTGAAACGTCGCTGTTACACGATATTCAGTCCCATGATCCAAGTTGCTCACGTCTGGAATTTGGTTCTTTACTCAATCACGTGGTTACGCTGAAAAAAATTCAGGGGTCGGACATGGCCTTCCTGAATGTGTTTTTTCGGGGCAATTTGAATTTTCTTTTGCTTGAAAATGAGTTGCTGGCATGCTGGTCTGATTGCCTGCAGCGCCCTTTCAAAATCAAAAAGGAAATTGAAAAAAACAGTTTGAGCAATTTGGCACGCGCGTTTGCTTTGTCTGCTGAAGAACTCAGACAAAAATTGCTGACCGCAATCAGACAAATCGACGGTGATTTATTTTTGGACGGTGAAGTCAAGCAGATTTTAATTGATGCGTTGCTCGAACTTCAGGTCGGGAAAATCGGAAAATAACGTCATGCTCTGTAACGCAGAGGTGGCATGAATGCAGGGATATCATGAGAAAAAATTTATTACTCAATATGAGGACCCACCCTGAGCTTATTCTATTAGTGCTCATTGTGGTTATTCTGGCAATGCTGATTATTCCATTGCCGACACCGATAGTGGATTTATTGCTGGCTTTCAATATTTCGATTGCCTTGCTGATCCTGATCGGCTCCTTTTACGTGGACCGGATCCTAAGTTTTTCATCTTTTCCGTCGGTATTGCTCATTACCACGTTGTTCCGGTTGGGCTTGTCGATCAGTACCAGTCGTCTGATTTTATTAAATGCAGATGCCGGTCATATCATCAACACGTTTGGCGAATATGTTATTGGTGACAATCTGGTCGTCGGTTTCGTCATCTTCTTAATTATTACTGTGGTCCAGTTTATTGTGATCACCAAAGGTTCAGAACGGGTCGCTGAAGTGGCCGCACGTTTCTCGCTGGATGGCATGCCGGGCAAACAAATGAGTATCGACGCCGATATCCGTGCCGGAACATTGGATTCCGCTACCGGTCAATTGCGTCGCACCGAGCTGCAAAAAGAGAGTCAGTTATATGGTTCATTTGACGGTGCGATGAAGTTTATCAAAGGCGACGCCATTGCCGGTATCATCATTATCTTTGTCAATTTCATAGGCGGCATTTCGGTGGGTATGGTGCAGCACGGACTGTCGTTTTCTGATGCGCTGCATACCTACACCATCTTGACTATCGGTGATGGGCTGGTCGCACAAATTCCCGCATTGCTGATTTCTATCAGTGCAGGCTTCGTCGTTACTCGCGTCAGTGGCGAAGGTGACAACCTGGGTAACAGCATCGTCACGCAATTGTTCAGTCAGCCATTTGTCATTCTGGTGACGGCTGTATTGTGCTTCTTAATAGGATTGCTGCCTGGTTTTCCTCTGGCCGTATTCTCGATACTTTCGCTGGCAATGTTCTGGCTGTACTGGGTCAAGCGCAAGGCCCGTCGCGTCACGACTGACTCCGCAGCGGAATCCGGCTCTACAGTCAATTCCGATGGAACGGTGGATTCTGCTGTGGTCGATACCAGCAAAATGACGATGGAAACCGTACCGCTGATTTTAATGGTGCCGGAAGTGAACAAGGCGCAATGGGAAAAGAAAAGCATTCTCGATACTGTCCGGAACCGCTTCTTTCTTGACTACGGTGTAAGGCTTCCCCAGGCCGTGGTACGGTATTCAGCTAACGGAACTGCCAATAAAATTGCAGTGTTTATTAACGAGGTCAAAGCGGTAGATATCAATGTGATTTTTGATGCATGTCGAATTATCGATTATCGCGACGATTTGTCGGCTCTTGATTTAAACCTGATGTTCGTCGCCGAGCCATTAAATGAAAAGTCCATCTGGATAGCCGCCGAGCAGGCAAAGCAGGTAGAAAATATGGGGTTTACGCTGCGTAAAGACATCGACGATTTCTATGTCAGCATTTCCCTGGTACTCACGCGCTACATCAATGAATTTTTCGGCGTGCAGGAGACGAAAAACCTGCTGGATGAACTTGAACCAAAATATCCTGAGCTGCTCAAGGAAACCTATCGTCATTCCAGCGTGCAAAAAATGTCGGAAGTACTGCAACGACTGTTAGGCGAACGCATTTCAGTACGCAACATCAAGCTGATACTGGATGCGATGACCAAATGGGCCCCCAAAGAAAAGGATGTGATCACGCTGGTTGAACATATCCGTAATGCCATGGGGCGCTATATCTCTAACAAGTTTTCAGGCAGCGGCAAAATACGTGCCGTAATGGTTTCTCAGGAAATTGAAGACCGTGTGAGGAACGGCATCAAGCAAACTGCGATGGGGACCTTCCTGAATCTGGAGCCCCATGAAATGGGGGAAGTCATGGACTTATTCGACGCTGGTCTTAGTTCCATCTCTATTCAGCATAAGGATCTGGTTGTGCTGACATCCATGGACGTGCGACGTTTCGTAAAAAAACTGATTGAAAGCAAGTACACCGACCTGGAAGTGCTGTCATTCGGTGAGATTACCGATACCGTTCAAATTGACGTTCTCAAAACCATTTGAAGCTGTCACATGAGGAGTATTCAGCCATGAACTCATTAGCTGCCTGGAAACAGTACGCTCATCCCACCAGCCTGCGCGGGTCGGTATTGGAAGCGCCGTTGAAAAATGTATTTATTGGTGAAATCTGCGATTTGCGGCCGTCACTGCACAGACATGAGGTCGTGGGGCGCGCACAGGTCGTCGGTTTTCAGCATGACAAAACTGTTTTGAACATGATGGGCTCCACTTCGGGCGCCTCGCGCGAAATGGTCTTGATGCCGACTGGCCAGAGTTTGCACGTGCCTGTGGGCTTTTCACTGCTGGGCTGTGTGCTCGACGCCACCGGTCAGGTTTGTGAGCGGTTTGGTTCGCGCCACGCCGGTGACGAAGAAATGTGCAGAGTCGATGCCTTGCCTCCCAGCTACCTGGACCGTGGATTAATTGATACCCCGCTGTGCACAGGCGTGCGCGCTATTGATGGCCTCCTGACCTGTGGAGAAGGTCAGCGTATCGGCATCTTTGCGCCGGCCGGCGGTGGTAAAACATCCCTGATGCATATGCTGATCGAACACGGTGATGCCGACGTGTTTGTGATTGGCCTCATTGGCGAGCGTGGGCGTGAAGTGGCTGAACTGACTGCCTGGCTGAGAAATTCAAAGCACGCAGACCGCAGCGTACTGGTTTACGCCACTTCCGATTATTCTCCGGTTGACCGGATGAACGCGGCGTTTGTCGCCACGACGGTAGCCGAGTATTTCCGCAAGAATGGCAAAAAGGTTGTATTGCTTCTTGATTCTCTGACCCGATTTGCCCGCGCGCTGCGTGACGTGGCGCTTACCGCAGGTGAAATGCCGGCCAGACGTGGGTATCCGGCTTCAGTATTTGATGCCCTGCCAAAATTACTTGAGCGCCCCGGAAAAACCCGGGACGGCAGCATCACTGCGTTTTACACAGTTCTGCTTGAGAGTGAAGATGAAATCGACCCGATAGGCGACGAGGTTCGCTCCATTCTGGACGGCCACATTTACCTGAGCAAAAAACTGGCCGGTCAGGGTCATTACCCGGCGATCGATATTCTGCGCAGCGCCAGCCGTGTGTTTACTCAGGTAACCTCAGAAACTCACCAAAAAATCGCAACCAGAGTTCGTTCTGTACTGAGCACGCTGGAAGAAATGCAGATTTATGTCGACCTGGGCGAATATAAAAGAGGTGAAAATCAGGAAAACGACCATGCGTTTGCATGCAAGCCAAAACTGCAAAAAGTACTGCGCCAGAGCATGGAAGAATCATCCCCAATTGCTAAAACACTGGAGCAGTTGAATGCGGCCGTTTCGTAAAGGACGTCGCCTGATTGCGCTCTGCGAGCAGAAAACGCAAAACCTGCAACGATCACTGGCGCAACTGAATTCGCTGCGCAAAAAACTGCTGGAACAGATTGCGCAATGTGAATCCGAACTGTGTTCACTGGAGCAGGCACTGATCTCACTGCATATCAACAACGTGTCGGTGATGAAAGCCGATATTTATCAGCAGCGCAAACGGCAGGCGATACTGCTATATCAGCGCCAACAGATCAATCTTGAACGTGACCTTCATCTGGAAGATTTTTCTGAAATAGAACGAGATATTCAACTGCATCAAAAGCAACTGATTATTCTGATGCGTAAAGAAATGAAATTTACAAAATGGACGCAGCAGGAAAGACAGAAATGGCTGCAGCAACTGGATTCAGGCGGCGAAGATGAAAATCAGGATGTGCTGCCCTGGCTAAAGTAAAAATACTGCATCAAATCCGGTTGGGGAAAAGTTTGGGAAACTCTGGTGTCACAGCCGTTGCGTTTAAACTGGATTTGGCCCAGGCGTTGGCAACTTCGACATTGTCAAAAATTTCAAACGGAATTTCGTTTTTTGCATAGACTTCCCTGAAGAGGCAAGTGGTTATTGCCCTGTCCTGTAAATCAGGGGCTGCAACAAACCCGACAAAAATCGATTTGCCAATCTTCTCCTTTTGATATCTGGCCCTCTGTTCCACAACTTCCATCGCTTCCGGGGTGGTTTGCATACTTTTTTTAAAAACCGTAATGGATGCGATTTTATTGTGAGGCAACTCTGTAAAACATCGGAACTGGATTTTACCTAATGAGCGGACCAACTCGGTATCCAGCGGACCCTTTACAGTTGTTATCAATATGTTGTCCTGGACTTCTGCATCTGCATTTGCCTGCGGGATAATTGTGATTCCATCAATAGCCAATTGAGATCCTTCGGTGAAACCGGTTAACAGGTCAGTTATATTGCTCGTGCGAATTATATTTAACAAATGAAAAAAATGATACTCCACTACAATCATACACAAAGGGAAAAAACAGGATGATTTTGAAGAGTTTTGTATTTTTAAACGATTTTTAATCCTGGCCCGTAACGCCGCATGGTTTTTCACCGGTATTTGACAGTTCCCTGCGCGACACTGCGCAGCTGACGGAAGGTACGCTGTTTCTGGATATAACAGCCGCTCGCCATTGGCATGATGGCTCACGTGCGCGAAGGGCGGCACCTGAAGCGCCGGACCAGGAAGGTCATGACGCAAACGCGCCGGTATCCGGGTATCGGATGACAAAAAATCAGAGTGATTGCGGTAAGCCTGACCCAGGCCATGTCTGGCAAAATCAGATTACCTGAGATTTTTTCAGATAGGTTCGCAACGTATTGCGGCTGATACGGAGTTGTTTGGCCGCGCGGACCTGATTGCATTGATTGCTGTTCCAGGCAGCCAGCACCAGATTCTGCTGCAATCCGTCAAAGTCTATCAGCTCTCCGCTGTCCAGCAGGGTTTGCCAGGCAGTTAAAAATTGCGCTTTTGCATCCGTGGTTGCGGGCTGTGCGTTATGCGCCGGGCGCGCAGCGTCTGCAACTTCTGTCGGGCTGTGTTTGATGCTCCAGCCCGGCAAATGCAGGTCGCAGGCCCGCAATGTCGACCCACCGCTGACCAGCAGCGCGCGGTGAATGATATTTTCCAGTTCACGGATATTGCCCGGCCAGGGGTATTGCAATAATGCCCGTTCGGCATCGGGTTGCAGGTCGATTTTTTGCAGATGCAGCCGCTTGGCATAAGTGTGTAAAAAGTGCTGGGTCAGAGGCAGAATGTCACCCGGCCTGTCGCGCAGAGGATGGAGTGGCAGCGCCATAACCTGCAGGCGATAAAATAAATCTTCGCGAAACCGGCCGGCGCGCACTGCCTCGCTCAAGTCGACATTGGTTGCGGCAATCAGGCGTACATCAATTGGTATCGGCCGACGCGACCCCAGTCTGACAACTTCCCGTTCCTGCAAAACCCGCAGTAATTTAACCTGCATGGCCAGCGGTAAATCGCCGATCTCATCCAGAAACAGGGTGCCGCCTGTAGCAGTTTCAAACCAGCCGGCCTTGCCCTGAACTGCGCCGGTGAAGGCGCCTTTTTCATAGCCGAACAATTCGCTTTCGATCAGGTTTTCAGAAAATGCGCCGCAATTGATCGCGACAAAATTTTTCACGGCACGCCGGCTCAGCCCATGCACGTGGCGTGCCACCAGTTCTTTGCCTGTGCCGGTCTCGCCGGTGATCAGTACCGTGGCGTCGCTTGGTGCAATCCGTTCAATCAACTGGTGCAGCGCGCGCGAACGCGGGTCTGAGAAGACAAAGGCGGTTGCACGTATTAACAGACTCAAGCGCTCAACATCGTTAAAGGCAATCAGAGGCTCAACGGCTTCATCATGACCTTTTGCAAGGTTGACGCTACGAATAAAATCGGCAGGGAAGTTGTGGGATAAAAGTTCCATGCCCCACTATAACCCTAGTGAAACTACTTAGTGAACGAATAGTTTTAGTGTTAATTATGTGGTTTTCATATATCAATCGGATCGATGATACCTTTACTGAAGTCGATCCTGCACTTTGGCAATGCCGGCTGCTGCACAGGCTTCATCTTTTTCGCTGCCACGCGCACCGCCGACGCCGATGGCGCCGATCACTTCACCCTGCACGGTCAGTAACAGGCCACCTGCGCGGATGTTGTAGTTACTGTTGGCAGCAATTTTTTCAGCCAGGCTATTGTCCGTTTTGACCAATACTGTCAACTGGCCGGTCGCATTTTTAAATGCCAGTGCGGTCTGCGCCTTGCCGTTGCTTGACGCGACGCTGCGTGCCGAAGCGCCATCCGCAGCCAGAACAACTTTTATCACGCCGGCAGAGTCGAGCACGGTAACGCTAACCAGCTGCTGCTGAGCGCTGCAGGCAGTCAGGGCGGCCTGTGCTGCTTCAACGGCCAGATTCAGCGCCGGTCCACGCGCGGGCGGAACGGGTGCCGGTACATCGGCAGCATTGGCGCACATATCGACGCAGATTAAAAAACAGGCAGAACAGATAAATGTAATTTTTTTCACGGCTTATTCCTTGAGGGAGAGTTTAAATAGGACGTTTGTCGTTCGGGTACCAGAACTGCGTGTGGCACTGTTCGCAGGCCTGATCAATTTTTCCGCCGGCTTCAACCAGGGCCCCGGTATTCCTGGCGTTAATGGCGGCCAGCGCTTCGACGGTCGCATCATGCAGAACCTGCGCGCGTGCATTGAAGGCTTCCCGATTGCTGTCTATACCCTTTCTGATTTCGGCCGGACTCAATTCGACTGCATGTGAAGAAGTACTGGCGCCGGGTGGAGCCACATCGCGTCCTTCCATGATCAGCAGGTTGCTGGCTTCCACCACCACCAGCGCATGTTGCCGGACTACTTTCCATTCTTCATCGCTTTCAGGCGACTTCTCTATTGTACCGGCAGTCGTGCTGATGGTCGCGACGGAGTTCCAGACCGGATCAATATTCGGATCAATAATCGACTGCATGATGTCCTGTATGGTTGCCGTCGGCCGAAAATGCGATACAGGATGAACTGCACTCTGTTGTTCCGGTGCGCAACCGGCCAGTAACAATGCAGCGGGAAAAATAAAATGCACTTTTAGTCGCTTAAGCTTCATGTTGGTACCTGTGACTGGGTTAATAAAATCCGATAAAACGTCCGGCATAGGCCACGCCAAACCAGACCGACAGGGCGACAATGGCGGTTGATCTGGCCAATAGCGGACGCACCGCTTTCTGACGGGTCACCGAGCGATACCAGGTAACGTGAAACAGCACTGCCACGCCCAATAAAATAAACTTGAACCAGAATATCGGGTTGGGGTAGTAGTGTGCTGCCGCAGGCAGAAAGATCACCGTGCCGGACAGTGCCAGTATCGCCAGTCCTGTCCAGGTCCAGCGTGCCGTTGCCACGGCCAGCTCTGACACCGACTGCTTCACCAGACCGAAGCCCAATAAGCGCAGGCTGATCAGGACCACAGGCGACACGACCAGTATCAGGCCGGCGATATGAAACAGTTGCGCTACTGCGCCAAACAGGTGATTCTGTTTGCCGATGAAAGAGGCCAGCGCGCTGTTTTGAAGTGCTATTAATAACTCATTCATGTTGTTTCAACCCATTGCAAAATAAAATGCCCCGAACTCATAAACCGCCACCCAGATAAGGAATCAGGCGACCGCAGCTGATCACGCCGGCCCACAGTACCAGCGAAGTCCAGCCGGCCACTTTCACGCCGGCCGGCAACACTGCCGAGGTGTCCCATTGATCCGTCCTGCGTCCCCATTTCAGTTCAAACCACAGTGCATTCAGACCGGCCAGGATAATCAGCACAAACTTGATCCAGAACACATTCAGGAACATCAGTTTGGTTGCCTCCGCGGTGAACAGCAAGGCGCCGGTGGTGATAGTCAATGCGAATCCTGCGACCAGCCACAGGCGCAGCTGGTGCAACAGGTCGGCAACCGGCACGTTTCTTAAAAACAGGCCGACCAGGCGTAAATCGACAAACAGAATCAGGCCGACAGACAGCGTCAGTCCGATCAAGTGTGCTCCCTCAATGATCGGAAATGCATACACCGACTCGGCGAGTGAATTTCCAATTGACGAGCCCTGCAGGGTTTCTGCAAATTCCGACAGCGGTATCATTTAGCTACTCCTTTTTGATCAAAGACGATAGAGATCGTCAAAAATTATTTTCCCGTTGACGCCGCGCCTAATCCGAAACCGCCATTGTTTTCGGTACAGATGCGTTCGAATCGGTCCAGCACCAGTTCCCTGTTGCCGGTGTTGGCGGGTTCGACTTCAAAATGCCAGCCATTCGGTTTATCTTTTTCAGTCCATTTGCGGGCCGGAATCGTGACCGTAAAGGGACGTGTATAAACAGTCGGATCGGTGAACTCGGCGACATAGTTGTAGCGCAGACCTTTGGAGTCAAAAATATAGCGTTCTGCAATGTGACCGTTTTCACTGATGAATTCGCCCGAACGTCCAAACAGTGCCTTGCCGTTGTGGTTGGCTACATCCACCACCAGCGTGTTACCTTCCCAGTGGCCGCGTGAATCACCGTTCCACAATTTGATGTTCTCAGGCAGATGCGGTTTGCCATTCAGATGAATGATCCGAGTCCCCGAGCTGAAGAAAAACACGACATAACCGGGGTACTGGGCAATTTCATAGCCATGCCAGTACAGCGACTTGGGAATGCCTGCCGGCGCACAGCGCGCCAGGGGTTCGATGTATTCGGGACTGGTCGGGTTCTGAAAACCGACCTGAAATTCTTTGACTTTTTCCAGTGCCCAGGCCTGGAACGGCACCTGGCCATCGGCCGGATCGCTCACCCTGCTTGGTGCCCGGTCTTCTCTCGCGCCCAACGGCCGTTGGGTCGTGCCGGCGCGTACCGGTTCACCTGGAATTCTTCCTTGCGGATCGGTAAAGTTGCTGTGATTCGAAATGGTATTGGACCAGTGTCCGGAAATGTCGGGCTGACCATCTGCCAGGCGCTTGCCACTCCATGCGCCGGACAGAATCACCGGCACGGTCTTTTCCTGTGCTATGCCGCCGCCCAGTTTGGGTGGCTGGACGGGTGCTGTCCTGACTTCATCGGCCGCGTACGCTGCCATGATCGACGCCGACAGGAACAGGATGGTACTCAGTTTAAACATGCGCTTGCGTTGTTTCATCACACCCTCTTATTGTTTAGCCGGTTTCGGTGGGTAATACTGGTCATAATCCAGGGTGTAGCGATAATCCTCGATCAGCTGAAAATTTTTCTCGCGGTGCCGGTCCAGAATCACGCTGATATTCCATGGGCGACTGAACACCTGTGGATCTTCGATCGTGGCTTTGTATTCCAGCGTATTGGCGTCGATGAACTTCCAGTGCTCGACGATATGCAATGCATCGCTGTGAAAATTGCCGGCACCGTCCAGCCAGGTCTTGTCGTTGAAATCCGCAACGTCTACCACCAGCGTGTCGCCCTCCCAGTGTCCGCGTGAATCACCCAGCCACCAGTCGTTAGGGTCCGTTGGATGATCGGTGTGATTGGTATGAATGGTGCGTACGGAATGTCCGAACTGCGGCACGATATTCAGATCGGCAGCGCGTTCAAAAATCTGAAATGGTTCGGGATAATAAACCGCGCGCGGCACGCCCAGAGTCCAGCCTTTTTTGGCGGGATCAAGGGTGTCGCGGTTTTCAAAATTTTTCTTCTTCTGTTCCAGCGCCTTGGGCAGATAAGGAATCACGTTGCCTTCAACGATGCCCGGACCTGGCGGGGCATCTTTGCGGTTGGAATGTGGCTCCAGATCATAGTCGGCAGCGCTGGTGGTTTGCCAGATCCCGGAAAAATCCGGCTTGCCATTGGCCAGGCGCGGAATTTTGTCGGCTGCCATGGCGGCGTGACCGACCAGCAGTGCCAGCGTGGCCACTGCCGATCGGAGAAATAAACCTTGTGCTTTCTGTGTTTTCAAAAAAATTCTCCAGTCAGAGGTAAACCGTCAGAAAGACGGTCAGGTTTTGTTGGCTGCAGCGGCGGGTGCTTCTGTCGGCGCATCCTGCGCGCCACCGGTTTTAAAGCTGCGACCATCGTTTAAAGTCGTGGTGACGGCATAACCAAAATCCTTGCCGTTTTTGGCGCGAAAGCCGGACACGGTGATTTCAGTGCCAGGTGCGAAGGTCTTTTTGTTCACGCCTTTTTCCTTCAGGCTGAACGGTGCGCCGAATTCAAAGCCCCAGTTGCTGACCTTGCCGTCCGGTCCCTTGACGTCCAGATACAGCCAGCTGTGCGGGTTGGTCAGTTCCAGTTTGGTCACGACACCCTTGACCGTAACGGGTTTGTCGCCGTCGAATTCCGCCGAGAATGCGTGATGGGCAAACGCCGGCAAACTTGCTCCGATCAAGGCCAGTGCCGCGCTGCCCAGAATGAGTCTGGTAGAAAATTTCATGATTGTTTCCCTGTCAGTTAAATATGTGAATTAAGGTGCCGCGGCAGCTGCCGGTTTTGGCGCTGGTGGTGTGATCTTGACGATAGTCCCGCCTTCGGCGATATAGCCTTCAACCCCTGCGGCACCGGCTACGTTAAATCCTTTGCCGGTCAACAGATCCGCCGCCTTGCCTGCGCGTCCGGCGTGATTCGAAACCAGCACGATGGTGCGATCCCTGGGAATGAAGGCCAGATTTTTTTCAAGGTCTTTGATCTGGATACTCAAATACACTGGAAATCCGCCGAGGGCAGTGACTTCATCCGGACGACGCACGTCGATCAGCACTACTTTCTCGGGCGTGGCCAGCAGGGCATCAATTTCTGCGCGTTTCAAAATATGCGCGTTGGATGCCGGTGCCTTTTGGGCCTGGGCGGGAGCGGCTGGCGCGGTGTCCGCTGCGTGGACAAGTGGGCTTGATAAGATCAGTGATACGGAAATCAGTTTGAATAAATTTTTCATTGTTAAATTCTTTCGTCAGTAAGTAAATTTCAAAAATGGTGCCGGTTATCGCACAGTGATATACGCAGAATTCATGCCCGGCAGAACCGGGATGCAAACAGCAGTAAAAGCTGGCTAATCAACAGAAAACAAAAAGATTGCGCTGCATTTTCAGCACACTGTTGATTTCTCAACAGTTGCTGTGCAGCGTTGATCAGGAAATATTAAAACTTGCCCTTTGCCGTGAGTCCCACCCAGCGCGGATCGCCATAGAATTCCGCCACGCCGGCTGAATTCGAGTACTGAGCCAGATTGATCGCGTAGCGCTGATTGAAAATATTCTTGCCGACCAGATCCAGTTCCAGTTTTCCGTCATGACTGACTATGCCGATACCGCCATTGACCACACTGTACGAACCTTGCCAGGTATAGTCGGACAGCGTGGTTGACAGGTTGGCGCGTGAACGGAACACGTCGTTGAGGTACACGTGACCAACGGCGTTGTCATTGATCGACCTTTTATAATCCAGTCCCAGGTTGATGGTCTGTCTGGACGCATTGGCGACTTGTTTTCCGGTGAAGTTGCACGGTGTGGAAACGTTTAACTCGACCGGGCAGGTTGCATTGTTATAGCTCGAATACAACGGATCATTGAACGATGCGCCGAGGTTGACATGCAGATCGCTGGAGATATACCAGGCACTATCGACTTCCAGTCCGCGCAATTCGACGCCACCAACATTGGTCAGCAGACTGGTATAGCCGGTAGAGCTGCTGGCAGACACGACCGTTGCATTGGACTGATAGTCGGAAATCCGGGTTTCGTACAGATTGGCGTTAAAGAATAAGGCATGGTTTAACCAGCTGCTTTTGAAACCGAGTTCGTAGTCCAGCGAGTTTTCCGGTTTGACATTGGCGGAGTTGCCATTGGTATCGAGCTGCACCGCGCCGGATTTGGTGCCATGGCTGGCTGAGGCATACAGCGACAGATCCCTGGTCAACTGGTAGGCCGGGTTGACCAGCCACGATACCGAATTATTGGTGACGCTGCCGGCGTTGATGTGGCCATACAGATCACCCTGTTGCGTAGTGCGGATTGCCAGTGCTCCTCCGGTGACACCGGCGCCGCCGGTGCTGATTTTGTCATAGATGGTGCTGACAGTTTCGTCCGTGTCACGCACGCCCAGAGTCAGCGTCGCGCGATCGGTGATATGCCAGTTGCCCTGTGCAAAAGCGGCCGTGCTGCGTGATGTCGGATCGACTTCAGTCGTGTTATACACGCCGTTTAAAGAAGTCTGCAACTGCGCTTTGGATAAGGCTGCATATTGTGCATTGGTAGCAAAAAATGCGCCGGCGTCCTGGCCGTACAAAGTACGGCTCAGTGTATGTGACTGAGCCAGATCGGCAAATAAACCTACCTGATAGTCAAACGCCTTGCCCAGCGGCGAGGCTAAACGCAGCTCCTGTGTGTACTGTCTGTTATTGCCCAGGGTGCCGGACATTTGCTCAATATTGAAGTGGGTGTAGTCAAAGTCATTGCGGAAATTGAAGTCGTTAAACCGGTAAGCCGTGATCGAAGTGAGCGTGTAGTCACCCAAATTTTTGTTTACTTCCAGTGATACCCCGGTCTGGTTAACCGGTAAGGCCTTCGCGGAATTCAGATCGACATACTGACTGGTAACAGGGCCGATGAGTGGAACATATCCGCCAAAATAACTGCGCGCCAGCCGGCTGGAATAGGTAATGGTGCGTGGGGCGCCATTTGCAAAAGTGGTCGGATCTAAAATGTATGGCGACAGATTGCCAAATTCATTGGAGCTGTCGTAATTGGCAATCAGTCTGGCTGTTAAGTCTGCAGACTGCACAAGCAATAATTGCAGTCTGGTACCCCAGCGATCCGGACCTTCCCAGGTGCCGCCCAGCGGGGTGTAAATATTTTTGATCGGCCCATCGCCTTTGGTGTCGTAAAAGGAGAAACGATACGCCAGCAGATCGTCGACCAGCGCTCCGGTCGCAGACGCCTTGATGTCATAGGTGTTTTCAGAGCCGTAGCTGCCGGTAAAGGTGTATTCCGGCTTAAAGCTGGGCAATTTGGTTGTGATCACCACCGCACCGAGCGTGGTATTTTTTCCCTCGAGAGTGCCCTGCGGTCCGCGCAATACTTCAACCTGATCCAGATCGACATAATTACCCCAGGACATGCCGGCCTGGGTCAACACGACACCGTCCACAATAATGCCGACGCTGCTCTGAATTGCTTCGTTGGCGCTGTTCTTTCCCAAGCCGCGCAATGACACACTGGTCTGACGTGAATTGGTGGCGCTGACTTCCAGGTTAGGCGCTTTTTCGGCAAAGTCCGACAGGGTGGCAGCGCCGTCGCGCGCCAGATCCGCGCCGCTCAATACCGTTACCGGCAATGGGACGTCCTGAACAAATTCTTCACGTTTGCGCGCAGTCACCGTAACGTTGGCAACTGCGTCGGTGGTTGAGTCACTGTCTGTCGTATGCATGGCCTCCAGCGGCTGATCGTTCGTCGCCGTTTCTGCAGCGTGAGCACTGAAACCGGCCAGCACCGAGAGCACGCATGAAGCGATGTGACTTTTGCGGAATGCGCCTGATCTGGCCGCGCTACGCCCTCGACCGGCATGATTGAATGATGTGGATGCTGATGTGTTCATGTTTTTCCCCTGATGGAATTGAAAGTGAGCGTTGCCTGAGTTACCTGTCGCAATCGGCGTGCCTGCCCAAAACCGGCTGTGGGAGGAACTGCAATCAGCGGTGAAATCGTCGATTTCTGTGGCGAATCGTGTAAATTTGCGCTTTATCCGTGCCTGTTCTGCAGTGTCTCAGAATCAGCAGGCACAGCAGCCGATGTCTGCAAATCAACAGTGCTGCTGCTGAAATTGCGACAGTACTTCAGATGACCCGGGTGATTTGTCCGTGACAGCTGCCAGGCTTTTTCAGGCCTCAAAACACAGATTGTTTTATTTAGATATAATACGAATCATATTTCTATGAAATACGAAATGTAATTCGCAATTTAACGAAATTTGAAGCGACTGAAATGGCAAAGAAACCGACACCGGACATGGACGACATCATCAAGGCGCTGGCTCATCCGGTGCGCAGGGAGATGCTGGCCTGGCTGAAGGATCCTCAGAAATGTTTTTCATCCCAGGAGCATTCGCTGGAGCTGGGCGTATGTGCCGGGAAAATATTCGAAAAGGCGAATCTGTCGCAGTCGACCATATCGGTGCATCTGGCCACGCTGCAAAAAGCCGGCCTGATCACACCGAGGAAAGTCGGCCAGTGGATTTTTTATTCGCGCAATGACGCGCTCATTGCGCAATTTCTCAAGCAATTCAACAACGAACTGTAATCAACACATAAAGGGTTTAAAAATGAGTAATCTGAATCAACCTCTGGTGGCAGGTGAGCTGCATCTTCCGAACCGCATTGTACTGGCGCCGCTGACCCGTTGCCGCGCCGACGAAGGTCGTGTGCCGAATGCCTTGATGGCCGAATATTATGCCCAGCGCGCCGGTGCCGGGCTGATCTTGACCGAAGCGACTTCGGTCACGGCAATGGGTGTGGGTTACCCGGATACGCCGGGTATCTGGTCTGACGCCCAGGTTGAGGGTTGGAAAAAAGTTACCCGGGCCGTGCACGATGCCGGCGGCCGGATTGTTCTGCAACTGTGGCACGTAGGCCGCATTTCCCATCCGGACTACCTGGGTGGCGCGCTGCCGGTTGCGCCGAGCGCGATTGCGCCTGCCGGTCAGGTCAGCCTGCTGCGTCCA
>Ga0364920_10085_pt1 | contig 38060 bp, 38 predicted proteins | sample SorcelJu500001C8_FD_206961 | JGI IMG/M metagenome (GOLD analysis project Ga0364920, IMG submission 206961) | Enriched cells from Trout Bog Lake Hypolimnion, Wisconsin, USA - BchlTB.June20.5000.01.C8 | ecosystem: Environmental > Aquatic > Freshwater > Lake > Hypolimnion/Profundal zone | place: USA...
GCGATGGGGCCGGTGCAGTTGTCATGTCGGCTGCAACCGAACCGGGCGTGCTGGCAACCAGAATACATGCTGACGGAAATTATTCGCATATTCTGTCGGTGCCCGGAAAAACCTCCAATGGTGCAATTGAAGGAAGTGCCTTCGTTCATATGGACGGTCCTGCAGTTTTCAAGATTGCGGTATCGGTATTGGATAAAGTTGCCCGTGAAGTGCTCGTTGCCGCCGATATGACTTCCACGGATCTGGATTGGCTGATTCCGCATCAGGCCAACATCCGCATTATGCAAAGCACTGCGAAAAAGCTGCATATTCCGCTCGAAAAAGTAGTGGTGACAGTGGATCAGCATGGCAATACCTCGGCAGCATCGATTCCCCTGGCCCTGGACTGCGCAGTGCGCGATGGCCGAGTCAAGGCTGGTCAGACTGTGTTGATGGAGGGTGTCGGTGGCGGATTTACCTGGGGTGCTGCAATCGTCCGGATGTAAATATTTTTCATTGTTTTTATTTTTAGATGTCTTCCAATATGAATAAATTTGCTTTTGTATTCCCGGGGCAGGGTTCGCAGGCTGTCGGCATGCTCAATGGTTTTGAACATCATCCGATAGTCAGACAGACGGTCGCAGAAGCGTCTGATGTCCTGAATTTTGATTTGGGTAAAATTATCGCCGAAGGTCCTAAAGAAGAACTGGATCTGACGGTTAATACACAACCGGCGATGCTGACTGCAGCGGTTGCCTGCTACCGGGCATGGCTGTCGGCCGGCGGGCCAAAACCGGTGCTGGTGGCCGGGCACAGCCTGGGCGAATATTCCGCGCTGGTAGCCGCCGGCGTATTGGCGTTCAGGGATGCAGTGCCACTGGTGCGGTTTCGTGCCGAGGTCATGCAGGAAGCGGTTCCTTACGGTATCGGTGGAATGGCTGCAATATTGGGATTGTCTGATGATGAAGTCCGGTTGGCATGCGACGAGTCAGCCCAGGGTGAAGTGGTTGAGCCGGTGAACTTTAATGCTCCTGCCCAGGTTGTGATCGCCGGACATAAAGCTGCCGTGTTGCGTGCCTGTGAAGCTGCAAAAGCACGAGGCGCAAAACGTGCATTGGTGTTATCCGTTTCTGCCCCATTTCATTCCTCGCTTTTAAAGCCCGCATCGGATCGTTTGCGCGAATATCTGAAGCAGGTTCCGTTTGCGCAGCCGCAAATCCAGCTGATCAATAACGTCGACGTTGCTGTGATCAGCGATGTCGAGGCAATCAAGGATGCACTGGTGCGCCAGGCTGCCAATCCGGTCCGGTGGGTGGAAACAATTCAAAAAATGGCGCAGCTCGATATTTCCCGCGTGGTTGAGTGCGGACCTGGCAAGGTGCTCAGCGGGCTGGTGAAGCGCATCAGTCCTGAGTTGACCGGCGAATCGTTATTTGACGATGCAACGCTGGATAAATTGATGGCGACAGTCAACAGCTGAATGCCGGTACAGAATATATTTAAGGAGATCAGGCAATAATGAATCCAATTTTTGATTTGACTGGCCAGGTGGCTTTGGTGACCGGCGCTTCACGTGGCATCGGCCGGGCGATTGCAACATTGCTGGCGCAACGGGGCGCAACGGTAATCGGTACGGCGACGACACAGGCCGGTGCAGACAGCATTACCGCGTATCTGACGGATGCCGGCAAAGGACGTGGCGCTGTGCTGGATGTGTGCGATGCCGCTTCCAGTGTGGGTCTGGTTGAACAGATCCAGAAGGAATTTGGTGCCCTGTCAATTTTGGTCAATAACGCCGGTATTACACAGGACCAATTGGCAATGCGCATGAAAGATGAAGAATGGGACGCAGTGATATTGACCAATCTGTCTGCGGTGGGACGTCTGTCCCGTGCTGTCTTGCGTGGCATGATGAAAGCCAGATACGGACGAATTATCAATATCACGTCGGTTGTGGGCTCGGCCGGCAATCCTGGTCAGATCAATTACGCTGCCGCCAAAGCCGGCGTGGCCGGTATGAGCCGCGCACTGGCGCGTGAAATAGGCAGCCGCAATATTACCGTGAACTGCATTGCACCTGGATTCATTGATACCGATATGACCAAGGCGCTCAACGAGCAGCAGAGCGCGGCCATTCTGCAGCAGATTCCTTTAGGGCGTTTGGGTCAACCTCACGAAATTGCGGCCGCCGCACTGTTTCTGGCTTCTTCTGAGGCTGGTTATGTAACAGGCACAACCATGCATGTTAATGGCGGTATGTATTTGAGTTAGTAATTAGTTGTCAATAAGGTAGTATTTGAGTTCTAAAACTAAAATGCAGCCAAGAGAAGTCGAAAAAGTTGAGTAAAGATAATTGGTAAAGCAATAAACCCCCTTTTTTTTGTGCGTAACTCTGTTAAAATGCGCGCACTTTCTGTAACACACATCATGGAGACGTATATGTCAGATATCGAACAACGTGTAAAAAAAATAGTGGCCGAACAACTCGGTGTAGCTGAAGCCGACATTAAAACAGAATCTTCATTCGTTGATGATCTGGGCGCAGATTCTTTAGACACAGTTGAACTGGTGATGGCTTTGGAAGATGAATTCGAAATGGAAATTCCGGATGAAGAAGCTGAAAAAATTGCAACAGTACAAAATGCAATCGATTATGCCAAAGCGCATATCGGAAAATAATTTTTTTGTGGAAATTTGCAGCGCGTTTTCTCTCTGGTCGCTGAAGTATTTCATTAACTGAATTATGCTGTTGAATTCATTGGAGTGTGCTTTAGTGATCAATTTTCAAAATGCACTCCAGTAAATCACCACGAGTGCCCACCGGATGTCGTTCGACTGTAAACCAGCTGCGTCGATATCCTGTAATCCTCGCTAATGTAATCAATCAATAAAGTAAATAATCGTATTTTATTATTTGGCCGACTCCAGGAGAACCGCTTGAGCCGATCGCAACAAAGACGTGTCGTAGTAACCGGAATGGGCTGTGTGTCACCGGTTGGCAATACGTTGTCCGAGACATGGGAAGCTATTGTCGCCGGAACGTCAGGTATTGCCACAATCACAAAATTTGATCCAACACCTTTCACCACACACTTTGGTGGAGAAGTGAAGGGGTTTCAAATTGAAAGCTACATCCCTGCAAAAGAAGCGCGCCATATGGATACTTTTATTCATTTTGGTCTGGCTGCCGGTGTGCAGGCGATACAGGACAGCGGTCTGGTCGTCACTGAACAGAATGCGGATCGTATCGGCGTCATGGTGGGTTCTGGTATCGGAGGCCTGCCTCTGATTGAAGCAACGCATACTGAGTACCTGAATCGTGGCGCACGTCGGATCAGTCCGTTTTTCGTGCCTGCCTCGATTATCAACATGATTTCCGGACATCTGTCGATCAAGTATGGGCTGAAAGGTCCTAACCTGTCGATCGTGACCGCCTGTTCCACCGGTTTGCACTGTATCGGCGCCGCTGCGCGGATGATCGAATATGGTGATGCGGATGTCATGGTTGCCGGCGGTGCCGAATCGACAATGTCGCCCCTCGGGTTGGGTGGTTTTGCATCGGCGCGTGCCTTGTCCTCACGAAATGACGATCCGTCTACCGCGTCGCGTCCCTGGGACAAAGACCGCGACGGATTCGTGTTGGGTGAGGGCGCTGGTGTCATGGTGCTTGAAGAGTATGAACACGCCAAGGCGCGCGGTGCGCGGATTTATGCCGAGGTGCTGGGTTTTGGAATGAGTTCCGACGCCTATCATATGACTGCGCCGCTCGAAGACGGTGAGGGCGCAATGCGTTGCATGAATTCAGCTTTGAAAAACGCCGGTGTTAATTCTGATCAGGTCAATTATATTAATGCGCACGGTACATCAACACCGTTAGGTGATCTGGCCGAGACCAAGGGGATCAAGCGGACCTTTGGAGACTACGCATATAAACTTGTAGTGAATTCAACAAAGTCTATGACGGGACATTTACTGGGCGGTGCCGGAGGCTTGGAGTCGGTATTTACTGTAATGGCTGTTTATAACCAGATTTCGCCGCCTACCATCAATATACTGAATCAAGATCCGGAATGTGATCTGGATTATTGTGCAAATACCGCCAGGGCGATGCCGATCAGCATAGCCGTTAAGAACTCTTTTGGGTTTGGTGGCACGAATGGAACGTTGATTTTCGGAAAAATTTAGTCTGAGTAACGTAAAAAGCGACTTTTAAGAGTCGCTTTTTTTTTGCATTCATGTCAATCGCCTTATCTTTTGTCTTGCATCCTTCCAGAAAATTGCAAATTCTTGCAATTACTTTCTCCATCGTTTTGTTGCTGGTCGGTGTTTTTACGGCTTGCACAATTGCATTGCCCTTCTATTTGCGGCTTGTGCTGGCCTCGACCTTTGCCTTGAGTGCATTGGGAAGTTGCTGGTATGTAAAGGCGGTGCTTAACAGGCGCTGGTATATCTCAATTGATGGGCAGGGTGAATTTTATTGTCACCTGATAGCATCGCAAGAAAAATTTCCCGTTTCAGATGCCCCGTTGTCATCCGATGCCTGCCGTCTGTCTGCCAGTACCGTTTTATGGTCGAAAATTTTATTTTTGCGCCTGCAAAGATTAAAAGATGACAATATGATAAATTTAGTGATACTCTCTGACGCGGTAAGTGGTGCTGAATTTCGTCGTTTGTCGATTGCATGCCGCTGGGTGGTCGCACAGGTAAAAAGGAAATAGTCTGGTCAGGTTTTCAGTACAGTTCAGCTGAGCCGGCGCCTTATATATTGGTCAATTCATATACGTAAAATTGTTGATAAATCTTAATCTGAATTTATTCAAATGTGCCTTCAAGAAAAGTTAAATAATCAATCAATCTGATAATGTGAAAATAATAAAAGTAAGGCAACAGTAGTTCTGCAATAGCAACAACAATGTAACGGATGCTCTAAATAATGATTCAGGGAACTTATAATAGTGCCTAAAGTCTATATTCTACGCCCCGAACATGTTGTGAAGAAACAAGGGGATGGAGTGTGACGAAAGAACGCGATGTTGATCAGGTCCTGGTTGAATGCGTACAAAATGGGGATAAGCAGGCATTTGGGTTACTGGTACTTAAATATCAGCGAAAATTAATGCGGTTGATCCTGTTTTTTGTTAAAGATCATGCGGAAGCTGAGGACATAGTCCAGGAAACTTTTATAAAAGCATACAGGGCGCTGCCCAGTTTTCGTGGTGAATCGGCGTTTTATACCTGGTTGTATCGGATAGGTGTCAATTCAGCCAAAAATCACTTGAATTCACAACGACGCAGAGTGTCCACCTTGCCAGAAAATGATACGCAGGATTCGGATTCATTTAACGATTCAGACGGATTAAGGGAGTCAAATACGCCAGATTCGGTATTGGCGTCCAAACAGCTGGCAGAAAAAGTGAATGAGACAATGAACGCTCTGCCCGAAGATTTAAGAATAGCGATTTCCTTGCGTGAGATTGAGGGCTTGAGCTACGAAGAAATCGCTGAAATGATGGAATGTCCGATAGGTACTGTACGTAGTAGAATTTTCAGAGCACGGGAAATAATTGCCAGTAAAATCCGACCGCTGTTAGATACCGCCATAGACAAGCGTTGGTGACATTTGTTTCATGATAAAAAAACAGGGAAGATATGGAAATCGGTAAGCAGAACAGACGGGTGCAGGAGCAGATTTCAGCTCTGGTTGATGGTGAGTGCGCAACGCATGAACTGGATTTGGCACTGTCTGCATTAAAAGCCCAGGCTTACACCGATGAGTGGGAAATTTATCACCAGATTGGCGACATTTTAAAATCCGAGGATTTGAATATCGGGTTGAGCGCCGATTTCACAGCCCATCTGGCGGCCAGTCTGGCATCTGAGCCGGTGTACCGCAAGCCATCTCATCACTTCTCCTTTCAGTTCAGTCCGAAAGTTGCCTACGCGGTCGCAGCCATGCTGACGCTGGCCACAATTCTTGTTCCTCAGTTTGCCGGCCATGAAGGTGCCGAAACCGGCGCACCTTATCTTGCCGGGCATTTTGTCGCTGCGACCAATGGCGCTCAGGTTCAGCCGGCGCTGCTTGCCGTGGCCGGTTCGCAGACGGCGAATGCGCGGACAGATCAGAGCCGCATGCTAAGAGATCCGCAGATTGACGGCTATCTGGCCGCACATCAACGTTACTCGAATTCCATGTACAGTGCTATCGAATATGAGACTGGTCCGATCAGCCAGGAAGCAGAGAAGTAATGAGGATTTTATTTTTCACTCTGATTTTGCTCAATGCATTTGTCCCGGCCTTTGCTGACGATTCAGTGGAGGCGCAGGCGCTTTTGCAAAAAATTCAGTTGGCATCTAAAAAGGTCAGCTATGACGGGACCTTCGTGTTTCAACATGAAGGTCAACTTGCCTCATCCCGGATAATCCATAGTTTTGAAGCCGGAGACGAGTTTGAGAAAATTGAAAAGCTGGACGGTCAGCGAGGCGAGTACATACGTCACAACGAGGATATCACCAGTTATCAGCCTGAATCGAAAACGCTGCGCACTGAGAAGCGCCAGTCTCTGGACATGTTTCCGGCGGTGCTGGCTTTTAGCGCGCCCAATTTAAGCGAGCACTATCAGTTCAGACTGGCCGAGACAGCGCGCGTGGCTGGCGTTGACTGCCGCATGATTATTATTGAACCAAAAGATTTGCTCCGTTATGGCTATCGACTGTGTGCCGCAATTCCAGGTAACTTGATGCTGCTGGCACAAACCACAGATTTGAACAGTCGGGTACTGGAACAGATTGCATTTACCAGTCTTAATATTGGGCATGTCGATGAAAATAGCCTGAAAACTGATTATCCCGATATCGCCGAGTGGAAAAAGGTGCGTGATGCAGTCGCCGTGCCCACGGAATCGGGATGGGCGGTGCGAACGCTGCCTGCCGGTTTTAAAAAAATGCGCGAAGTGCGGCGCCTGATCGGCACGAATTTTGATGCATCGACCAGCAGGAAGCCAACTGATCTGCACGAAGTAGTGCAGATGGTTTTTTCAGACGGCCTGGCAACCATTTCGGTGTTCATCGAACCTGTGAATGGGGAACGCCATGCAGGCATTATTCAAAAAGGAGCAACCACTGTTTCAGGTTTTCAGTTGGGGAGTTTCTGGGTTACATTGGTCGGCGAAGTTCCGGCAGCAGCAATTAAAATGGTTTCAGACTCGATAGAATACAAACCGAAATAATCCATTTCATATTATTTACATTTTTGGCGGTTATTATGACTAAGATAGATGTTCAACTTTTCGATCACTTTCCAAACACTATGAAAAATATTTCCACACTATTATTGGCGTCGGTATTTACCTTGGCCCTGCCGGTTGGCTGCATTGTCGTTTCAATGCCCGCAAGTGCGGCAGTGCCGTCTTTCGACTTTACAGAACTGGCTGAAAAGGCTAGTCCTGCCGTGGTCAACATTCGCACGACAGAAAAAATCACGGTGAACCAGTCTGGCAATCAGGACGACGAAATGCAGGAATTGTTCCGGCGCTTCTTTGGCGTGCCGATGCCGCAGCAGCCAAATCAGGCGCCCAAGAAACGCAAACCTGCGCCGCAGCAGGGAACCGAAGAGGAAGTGCCGCGTGGCATAGGTTCAGGTTTTATTATTTCTCAGGATGGCTATGTGCTGACTAACGCACATGTAGTTGACGGCGCCGACGAGGTCTATGTGACACTGACCGACAAGCACGAATTTAAAGCAAAAGTAGTCGGCATAGATAAGCGTACCGACGTAGCCGTCGTTAAAATCGATGGCTCCAAATTGCCCTGGCTGCCAATAGGCGATTCTGACAAAATCAAGGCCGGACAGTGGGTCGTGGCGATTGGTTCGCCTTTCGGTCTGGATAACTCTGTCTCCGCAGGTATCGTCTCTTCGAAGGCCCGTGATACAGGCGATTTTCTGCCGCTGATTCAAACCGACGTCGCAGTTAATCCGGGTAATTCCGGGGGGCCGCTGATTAATATGAACGGCGAAGTTATCGGTATCAATTCGCAGATTTACAGCCGTTCAGGCGGGTTTATGGGAATCTCGTTTGCAGTGCCGATTGATGAGGCGATGCAGGTCGTTGATCAATTAAAGTCCAGTGGCAAAGTCAGCCGCAGCCGTATCGGTGTCAAATTGTCGGAAGTGCCAAAAGAGGTAGCTGAATCATTTGGACTGACCAAAGGGCAGGGGGCATTTATCAGCATGGTGGAACCTGGCCTGCCGGCTGACAGGGCAGGCATTGTCGCCGGTGATATCGTACTTGAATTTAATGGCCAGCCAGTTGCCAAGTGGACTGATCTGTCGCGCATCGTCGCCAATACCAAACCTGGCACCAAATCAACCGTGAAACTGTGGAATAAAGGTAAAACCCGCGTTGTGACTCTGGTCACCGGTGAAATGGAGCAGGATAACAAGCCAGCTAAAACTCCGGAAAAGGGATTGGAACCACAGGCGAATCCGCTGGGACTGTTTGTTGCCGATCTGACCGAAGATAAAAAACGCGATCTGAAAGTTTCTTCAGGCGTTATTGTTGAAAACGTTGACGGCAGCGCCGCCCGCGCCGGCATACAGCCTGGTGATTTGATTACCCAGTTGAATAATTACGAGATTAAAGATGCAAAACAGTTCAATGCTCTGGTTGCCAAACTGGATGCCAAAAAAATTGCTGTCGTGTTGGTGCGTCGCGGCGACGCGTCTCAATTTATTCCATTAAAACCGGCAGCAAATTAATCTTTTAAATCTGCGCTGGCAGGAAGCGGGCTGCACAAAATTGTGCAGCCCTTTTCGTCATTAAGAACTGCACCCAATCCAGATGATTATTTTTACCATATACAGCCGGAGCTATTGTCATCTGTGCGATGATATGCGCGACGCGCTGCAGGCGATCATGCAAAACACGGCGCACCGGATTGTGATGGTTGATGTTGACCAGAGTCCTGAATTGCTGAACCTGTATGATGAACTGGTTCCGGTTCTGTTCGCCTGCAAATCAAACGATACCGCGCAGGCAGGGCAGCAGCTCTGCCATTATTTTTTGGATGCAGATAAAGTAAAGGCTTTTTGTGATGAGTAAGCATGCGTTGCCACCGGATGATTTTGATTTTGAGGCCCAGATTATCTGTGGCGTCGACGAAGCCGGACGAGGTCCGTTGGCCGGAGCAGTTTTTGCCGCTGCTGTAATCCTTGATCCGGCGCATCCGGTGCCGGGCCTGCGCGACTCAAAAAAACTGAGCGAAGTGAAACGCGATCTGCTGGCAATCGAAATTAAAAAGCACGCTCTGGCATGGTGTATCGCCCAGGCCTCGGAGCAGGAAATTGATCAGCTCAATATTTTGCAGGCGACTATGCTGGCCATGCAACGTGCGGTACAGGGCTTGTCAGTCACACCCGAACTGGCATTAATTGACGGCAATCGCTGTCCCGGATTAACAATGCCATCGCACGCCATCATTAAAGGCGACGACAAGGTTGCAGCTATTTCTGCCGCATCGATTCTGGCAAAGACTGCGCGCGACGCCGCGTTGATGGTGTTGCATGCGCAGTATCCGCAGTACGCTTTTGACCGCCATAAAGGGTACCCGACAGCATTGCATCTGGAACGGCTGCGTGAACATGGCGTCTCACCGGTGCACCGGTTAACCTATGCGCCAGTGCGTGCACTGTTGGTCAAAATATGAAACTCATCACCTCGCGTGACAACACGCTCTATAAAGAATTAAAGCATCTGGCGACAAGTTCCCAGGCGCGTCGCAAATCGGCCAGCACCCTTTTGGATGGTGTGCATTTGTGCCAGGCTTATCTGGAAAATTTTGGACAGCCGGTATGGTGTGTGGTCAATGAGGCATCGCAACAGCATCCTGAAGTTGCGCAGCTGTTCAGGCAAAGCGCGCAGCGGCTGGTGCTCTCCGACAGTCTGTATCAGTCTTTGAGTCAGGTCGAGCACGGCGTGGGCATATTTTTTGTGATTCAGATACCTGCTCCGGTTTTGCCGGACCAGGTCAGCGGGACCACTGTGATGCTGGAGAATCTGCAGGACCCGGGTAATCTCGGTTCCCTGTTGCGCAGCGCTGCAGCAGCCGGGATAAAAAAAGTATTCTGCAGTTCTGAAACTGTTTCAGCCTGGTCGCCGAAGGTCATGCGGGCCGGGATGGGCGCGCATTTTTTACTCGAAATTCACGAAAATGCCGATTTGCCGGCATTGCTGCTTCATTCCAGCCTGCCCGTATTGGCCACCAGTTCTCACGCCAGCAAAACAATTTACGACTGCGAACTTTCAAAAGGTGCAGTCTGGCTGTTTGGTCATGAAGGACAGGGCATTTCGGATCAGCTCATGCAATGTGCAACCGTGCAGGTGAAAATTCCTCATCTGGGAAACATAGAGTCCCTCAACGTTGCCGCCTGTGCCGCAATCTGCTTTTTCGAACAGGTCCGACAAAGCACTGTGCGGCCTTAAAGCAGTCCTTCAAATAACAGCACGCTGACTGTATCGCCGGCGACGATATTTTCCTGCCCGGGAGTTAACATCACCAGACAGTTGGCCCGGCACATGGAGCTCAGTATGCCGGAACCCTGCGCACCGGTGATGGCAACCTGCAGATTTCCGCTGGCGTCCAGCGCGCATATGCCGCGCTGGAATTCGGTTCTGCCCATTTTTTTGGGAACTGCCTCTGTGATGATCGCCCGCACAGGCAGCGTGGTGCTGACCTGCTCACCTGACATCAACTGCAAAGCCGGTCTGGCAAAAAAGTAGAAACTGACCATCATCGCAACCGGGTTGCCTGGCAGGCCAAACACACAGGCGCAATGTTGATTATTCCTGATGTGTCCAAAAGCCAGGGGCCGCCCCGGTCGCATGTCCACCGACCAGAAATTGATCTGCCCCAGTTGCTGCATGACCTGTTTGGTAAAGTCGGCAGCACCGGCTGAAACGCCGCCGGATGTGATAATGACATCAACCAGTGGGACAACGCGGGTCAGGGCAGCAGCAATGACATCCGGATCATCGGTCAATACACCCAGGTCGGACACTTCTGCGCCAAAGCAGCTCAGCATGGCATGCAGCGTGATGCGATTGCTGTCGTAGACGCTGCCGCTGTCCAGATTCTGTCCGGAGGAGCGCAGTTCATCACCGGTAGAAAAAATCGCAACGCGCAATTTTCGGGTTACGCTGATCGCTGCCAGTCCCAGCGATGCCAGCAATCCGAGTTCGGCAGGCCCGAGACGGCTGCCTTTGGCCAGCGCAACTTCTCCGGCGGCGAGGTCTTCACCGCGCAGTCTTTTGTGCTGTCCCTTGTGAACCGTGATATCGCGCATATCCAGAACCGTGGCGTTTATCAGTCTGGCCTGTTCCTGCGGCAGCACGCTGTCCGCATGCGCGGGCATGGGTGCGCCGGTTGTAATCTGGATTGCCTGGCCGGGTTGCAGCTGACCCTGGTACGGATGGCCCGCGTAGGATTTTCCCACCACAGATAATTCCTGATGGGACAGCAGGTCGCGATGCGCGAAGGCATAGCCATCCATGGCGGAATTGTCAAAGGCCGGAACATCGACAGGCGCGATAATGTCATCGGCCAGAATGCGGTGCAGTGCGGCGCCCAGGCCGAGTTTTTCATGCCCGGTGACGGGCAGGACCGCAGCTTGAATTTTTTGCTGTATCCGGGTAACCGAATAACCGGCTTCGGAAGTTGGTGAAGTGAGCGACATAACGTTGATGCTTTCCCGGATTGAGTTGCTGGGGCATTGAACAAATTTACTGATCGCCTTGAAGTCCCGCACAGGCCTGTAACTCTTCGAGCGTGTTGATATTTCTGAATTCGGCTTCATTCCGGAAATGCACTTTGACGACCGCTGCCTTGCCGTACCAGCCATCCATTTTGCGCCCCCCGGATTGCAGATACGACTGCAACTGCGCCAGCATGGAAACCGACATCAGGCAGAAGACCGGTTGCAATCGAACCTGATCGACCGGACCGGTACAGGCCACGGCAATGTCCGCATCGTGCAGTTGCAGCGCAGTCATCAGCCGCTGCGCCAGATCCCGGGGAAGGAACGGCGAATCGCAAGGCACGGTTAAAAGGTAAGGTGTTGAACAATGCGTCAGTCCGGTTTCCAGTCCGGCCAGCGGCCCCTTAAAGTCGCCCGCGTCCTGTGCTGCAGGATCTGCACCAAGATCCGGCCAGACCGGAAATCCAAAATGCGCATAGTCGCTGAGATGGCGATTGGCATTGATTGCCAGTTGTCCGACCTGCGCTTCAAGGCGTGCAATCACGTGTGCCGTCAGGCTCTTCTGATTCAGCTGTTGCAGACCCTTATCGACCTGTTGCATGCGGCTGGCGCGACCACCCGCCAAAATCAATCCGGTCACTCCCTGCAACGCCGAGCTCGAACTCATGAGGATTACCCTCCTATATACGACATTTCCACTTTCTTCAGTGGGCCGGATTGCTGGCTGCGGATTTCAGAATAGCGGTCAGTGCGCAATTGCCACAGATGTGCCAGCGCACTGGAAATCAGCACATCGTCAGACTGGTTGCGTAACAGCTCGCGCACGTCGTGACCGTGGGTGGCAAACAGACAGGTGAATAATTTGCCTTCGGTAGACAGTCGCAGACGGGTGCAGTCTTTGCAAAAAGCCTGGGTTACGCTGGAAATGACGCCAATTTCACCCGGGCCATCCTGATAACGCCAGCGCTTTGCAGTTTCGTCGGCACGGCCGGATGTTGCCGGCATGAGTTGCATATCTTTTGCCGATCCGCTGATCTGTTCCAGCAGCTGCCGGGATGGAATCACTTCATTCATTTTCCAGCCGTTGGAGTCGCCCACGTCCATGTATTCAATGAAACGCAGTAAAAATGGCGTGTCGCGGAAGTGGCGCGCCATGGGAATGATCTCAGTGTCATTGATGCCTGCCTTGACGACCATATTGATTTTGATCGGCGCCAGACCCACCTTGTGGGCCACATCCAGTCCTTCCAGCACGTCAGCCACAGAAAAGTCAGCGTCATTCATGCGCTTGAAAATGGCGTCGTCCAGCGCATCCAGCGATACGGTGACCCGATTCAAGCCGGCATCTTTGAGCATGTGCGCTTTCTTGGCCAGCAAGGCACCGTTGGTCGTCAATGTTAAATCGAGCGGCGCACCATCTGGCGTTTCAATCCGGCGCAGCATGGCGACCAGTCTTTCCAGATTTTTTCTCAACAGCGGCTCACCGCCGGTCAGACGTATTTTGGTGACGCCGTGCGCCACCAGCAGTCTGGCAAGACGGGTAATTTCTTCAAAAGTGAGCAGGTCGGTGTGTGGCAGATAGGAATAATCCTGATTGAACACGGCGCGCGGCATGCAATAGACGCACCGGAAATTGCAGCGGTCCGTCACCGAAATACGCAGGTCACGCAGCGGCCGTTGCAGGGTATCGAGCAACAACCCGGTGGCAACGCCACTGGCATCAGTACTCAATGCCAGTGGCTGGCCGGCGCTCTGGCGGATGATAGGGATAATTCGGTTAGACATTCAATTTGACTGGCTCGTGCACAGGAGTAAGAGTTTAACCCATAATCGACAGCAGGTCTGGACGGGGCAGCAAACGCTGGCCTGTTTTTAAATAGCCATGGTTGATCCGGTCGAAATGTTATGATTCGGCATCGAATTCAATCTGCATCAGAGGAAAGTCATTCATGGAAGTCAGCGTATTACTGGTTGTCGGATCAGGCATTGCGGCCGGGGTTTTCACGTGGGTAGTGATGAATCTGAAAATGCGCCATCAAAACGCGATCATCCGACAGGAGTGCGCCACGGAACTGGCAACGCTGACCGAACGTCTGGCGGCCCAAAGTGCCAGCATTGAACAGGCCCGTCAGCGACTGGCCCAGGCCCAGACCCGACAGGATGAGCAGCAACAGCTGCTGGCTGAGCATCAGTCCAGAATTTCTGAATTGTCAACCCGTCTTGAATCCGAGAGGCTCCAGGCCAGTGAAAAGCTGGCGTTGCTGGAAGCGGCGCGCAGTGAATTCGGCAATCAGTTCCAGTTGCTGGCGAATCAGATTCTCGAAGAAAAGTCCAGAAAATTCACTGAACAGAATCAATTGAATTTAGGTGGAATATTGCTGCCGCTGCAGGAAAAAATCACCCAGTTCCAGACGCAGGTAGCCGATACCTACGACAAAGATTCCAAAGAGCGGCTGACCCTGAAAAATGAAATTGAACGCCTGGCTGCGCTCAACGGAAAAATCAGCGAAGACGCGATCAATCTGACCCAGGCTCTGAAAGGCAGCAATAAAACCCAGGGCATATGGGGCGAGATGGTGCTGGAGACCGTGCTGGAATCTTCAGGATTGCGCCGCGGCCAGGAGTACCAGGTGCAGAATACATTTGATCGTGAGGAAGGTGGACAGCACAGGCCCGACGTCATCATCTACCTGCCTGAAGGACGCCACATGATCGTCGACGCAAAAATGTCGCTGGTGGCCTATGAAAGATTTGTCAGTGCAGCCAATGATGCTGACCGGGCCGAAAGCTTAAAGCAGCATCTGCTGTCGGTGCGCGCTCATATCAAAGGACTGTCGGAAAAAAATTATCAAACCCTGACCGGCCTGAATGCGCCCGATTTTGTAATGTTGTTTATTGCCGTCGAACCGGCATTTATGCTGGCATTCAGTCATGACCAGAGTCTGTTTAACGAAGCGCTGGCAAAAAATGTTCTGCTGGTCAGCCCGAGCACATTGCTGGCCAATCTGCGCACCATTGCCTACATCTGGCGTTCCGAACAGCAAAACCGCAATGCACAGGAAATTGCTCAGCAGTGCGCCAAGTTGTATGACAAGTTCGTCGGTTTTGTGGAAGATCTGGAAGATGTCGGCAAGAAGCTCGGCCAGACGCAAAAATCATTCGATGATGCCAAATCCAAGCTGGTCAGCGGCCGTGGCAATCTGATCAGACAGGCTGAACAGGTAAAAAAACTGGGCGTCAAGCCAACTAAAAACCTGCCGGTTCAATTGCTCGATGACGACACCGAATCGCTGGATGGCGGCGTTACGCAGCTGCCTTGAACCTTCTGTCGTTGCTGATTTTCATTCCGGCCATGTTTTTTTACGTTCTGTCGCAAACCTGATGCGTTTTTTTTCAGACTCATCAAGATGGCAGTATCGACACACCAATCAACAATGTTCTCCCGAAAGGACCTGACCATGAAAGCCAGAAGTCGCACTATCCTGTTTGTCTGCGCTGCGCTGATTCTCCTGGCGCTGTTTGCGCTGTTCTTGCTTCAGCCAGCTGCCTGGACCGTGATCGTCAACGGCGAGCACATCACCGGACTTCCCGGCGCAGGCTATGCGTTTGGCGGGGTTTTTGCCGGACTTTCAATTGCACTGCTTGTGCTGGTTCTGGTGTGCCTGATCATGACCGGGGTATCGCTGTTTGTATTTGTAATACTGGCAGTCGTGTTTTTTGCGCTGCTGGTTTTTTTATCACCCTTGCTGATTCCGGTATTGCTGATCACCGGGTTGATCATGCTGATTAACCGGAAAAAAGCCGTGTAAATAAATCGGGTGAACTGAACCGGCATTGCCACCATAAGAGAATGCATCAAAATGCATAAACAGCTTGCCATTCGCGTCCGCTGCGCGCCAAAATACGCGTCATTTTAATCGCCACACTTTCAGGGCAGCCATGTCTATCCGACGCATTTCAGCACTTTTAATCATTACGTCAACAATCACACTGACCGCCTGTAAAACACCTGATTCAGTCAGACCTGCAACGCCTGCGCCTGCTGCACAGGCGGCCATTGGCACGCCGGTTTCTGTGGGGGGGCCGGATGCGCAGGCGGTGGCCAGACCCGCAGCCAGGCACATTAAAATTGGCCTGGCTCTGGGCGGCGGTGCTGCGCGCGGATTTGCCCATGTTGGTGTGATCAAGGCACTTGAATCTCAGGGGGTTGAGGTGGAAATCGTCACAGGGACCAGTGCCGGCAGTCTGGTCGGGGCATTATACGCAGCCGGAAATAACGGTTTTGCACTGCAAAAAATCGCGCTGAATATGGATGAGGCAACTATCTCTGACTGGAAAGTTCCGCTGTTTGCCACCAGTACCGGCGTGCTCAAAGGCGAAGGATTGCAGAACTTCGTGAACAGGGAAGTGCGCCAGGTGCCGATAGAAAAACTGAAAAAACCGTTCGGTGCAGTGGCGACCGATCTCAATACCGGTCTGCCGATACTTTTCCAGCGTGGTAATACCGGCGCTGCGGTACGTGCTTCGTCTGCTGTACCGGGTGTTTTTCAGCCGGTCCGGATTGGCGACAGGCTCTATGTTGACGGTGGACTGGTTGCGCCGGTTCCGGTATCGTTTTCGCGGGTAATGGGCGCCGACTTTGTAATCGCCGTCAATATTTCATCTGAACCTGACTCACAGGCCTGGTCATCGACGTTCAACGTGCTGATGCAAACCTTTTCCATCATGGGGCAAACGATTAATCAGTATGAGTTAAAAGGTGCTGATGTCGTGATTCACCCGGACCTGGCCGACATGAACGGGGGCGATTTTGGCGGGCGTCACCTGGCAATTCTGGCCGGCGAGCGTGCCGCGATGGCGGCGATGCCGGAAATTAGGCGCAAGCTCAAGGAAATGCAGGAAAGATGATGCGGTTAATTGGGCGGTCCGTCGTCGTTGATGCGGCGGGCGCCATTAAAACGTTTTTTCCAGTAAGCCAGTTCCATGCTTTCAATACGGACCTGTCCGCCTTTGGATGGGGAGTGGATGAATTTGTTGTCGCCAAGGTAAATGCCGACGTGGGAAAATCCGCGTTTTAAGGTGTTATAAAAAACCAGGTCGCCGGTCTGTAATTCGCCGGGTTCAATTTTTTCGCCGCTGCGGCTGATTTCGGCTGCAGTGCGTGGCAGATCGACATTGATCGCATCTTTAAATACCAGGCGCACCAGGCCGCTGCAATCAAGGCCCTGTTCCACATTATTCCCGCCGCGCTGGTAACGGGTTCCTAAAAAATCCGCGGCTTTGCTGACCAGACTCGATGCCCGGTCGGTGATTTCCTGAATTCTGGTTAAAACAGTCGTCTGTTCCTGAGGCGCGGGATCAGCACACCATGCTGGAATACACACGCACAATGCGGCGGCGATGCATATTTTATGTAGGGTGTATTTTATTGGCATTTTTACAAATTTTCTTTCACGTAACTGACGAAATGTAAGGGACTAATCGAAATCTGTCAAAAAAGTTTTGTAAATGGTGTTAAAACAATAATTTAACTCGCTCGGCTTTGACAGGCCTGCATTACAATGCAGGCCCGAATGCAATTTTGCTGAATTTTCATGGAGCTGCAATGCAAACCAAACCTGTTCTGACCCTGGAAGATGTAAAAAAAATCGCTGCCGCTGCTGAAGCTGAAGCGCTGGCCAATAATTGGGCCGTGGTGATTTCGATCGTCGACGATGGCGGTCATTTGCTCTGGTTGCAGCGTCTGGACGGCGTTGCGCCGATCTCGGCACATATTGCGCCAGCCAAGGCACGCACCGCGGCGCTGGGCTGCCGGGAATCGAAAATTTACGAAGACATGATTAACAATGGCCGCATGTCTTTTCTGAGCGCTCCTTTGATAGAGGGCATGCTGGAAGGCGGCGTGCCGATTGTGGTCGAGGGGCGTTGCATCGGCGCTGTCGGTGTTTCGGGTGTGAAATCAGCCGAAGATGCGCAGATTGCCAGGGTCGGTATCGCCGCGCTCTGATCGCCGCCTGCTGTTCTGCAGTACGTTGAAATCCTCCTGTTTCAGGGGGATTTTGTTTGTACTGGCCGTCGTTTGTTGCGCGGTGCATTGGAAATAAGCAATCAAATCAATGATTTCTTGAGTTTTCGCATCGTACAGGTTATCATGCTCGGCTTACCTCTTCCCGCACTCAACTTGACGCTGAGGCGGGCTTTTATTGTCCACAAGGAGATTACATGCGTCATTACGAAATCGTATTTATCGTGCATCCTGATCAAAGCGAGCAAGTGCCTGCAATGATCGAGCGTTACAAAGCCCTGGTTCTTGCAAAAGGCGGCCAGGTTCACCGTGTAGAAGACTGGGGACGTCGCCAGTTGGCTTACATGATTCAAAAATTGGCTAAAGCCCACTATGTTTGCATGAACATCGAGTGCGACAGCGAAACATTGAATGAACTTGAAACCGGCTTCAAATTCAATGATGCAGTTCTGCGTCATCTGACAGTCAAAGTGAAGAGAGCGGAAACAACGCCTTCGCCAATGATGAAGTCAGTACAAAAAGAAGATGCAGCCAAGACCCAGCGTACTGAAGCGCCAGCCGCTTATTGATACCAGGGTTGATCAGGGGTGATTTAAGCAGGTCCGATCAGAAGGTGTGATGAATCAATTCCAGTTAGTTGCGCAGGTAGTTGAGCGAGAGATGTTGAGATACACTCCAGCCGGCATACCGATAGTGTCCGCCAGACTGGCGCACAGTTCGCAGCAGTTGGAAGCGCAGGTGACAAGAGTGGTTGAGCTGGAAATTTCCGCGCTGGCAATCGGCGAAATTTCGGGACGTTTGAACCAGCTTGAACTTGGACAGCAGCATCAGTTCACCGGTTTTTTGGCACGCAAGAATCGCAACAGCAAAAGCCTCGTTTTTCACATTACAGATATTTGTGAAAATCAGGCAATAAACTAGATTAGGAGCCATCATGGCATTCGGTAAAAAATTTGATAAAAGCAAATTGAAGCAAAAACGTCAACAACAAAATCCTTTGTTCAAACGTAAAAAATTCTGCCGCTTCACAGCTGCAAACGTTGAGCAGGTTGATTACAAAGACGTCGACACGTTAAAAGATTTCGTCCAGGAAAACGGCAAAATCATGCCAGCACGTTTGACCGGTACCAAAGCACTGTATCAGCGTCAGGTCGATACAGCCATCAAACGCGCTCGTTATTTGGCCCTGTTGCCATACACTGATTTACATCACGCGTAATTGACGAGAAGATATCGGAGAAAAAAATGCAAATTATTCTGTTAGAAAAAGTCGTTAATCTCGGCAACCTGGGTGATGTCGTTCGTGTTAAAGATGGTTATGCCCGTAACTTTTTGATCCCGCAACGCAAAGCCCGTCGTGCTACTTCTACAGCCCTGGCTGAGTTTGAAGTCAAACGCGCCGAGCTGGAAAATGCCGCAGCTGCCAGACTGGCCGTTGCGACAGCCGCCGGTGAAAAACTTGCTGGCTTCACTGTTCAGATCAGCCAGAAATCAGGCGTTGATGGCCGTCTGTTCGGCTCCGTGACGAATTCTGATATTGCTGACGCATTGACCAAACAGGGTTTCGCGGTTGAAAAAGCGCAGATCCGCATGCCTAACGGCCCGCTGAAAATCGTGGGTGACCACGCTGCTTCAGTTGCCCTGCATACTGACGTTGTCGTTGACATTATTGTTGCAGTTTTGGGCGAGCACGCTTAATTCAGTTCCTCAGACATGTCGTAAAAACAAGCCGGGTTATGCCCGGCTTTTTTTACGCGCACCGACTGTGCTCCCTGTTAAAAAAGCACGTTCCGGTATTTTTAAACGCATAAAAGCGCGAGCGAACAAGGTATAATCGCCGCCATGAACAAGCCCTCAGATCCACAATTCGATTCTCTTCGCGTTCCGCCCCATTCTATCGAATCAGAACAATCCGTCTTGGGCGGGTTATTGCTTGATAACGCGGCCTGGGACAGAGTGGCCGACCATATCAATGCCGAAGATTTTTACCGCTATGATCACAGGCTGATTTTTCAGACTATCGTTAAATTAATTACCGCTAACCGTCCGGCAGACGTGATTACCGTGTTCGATGCTCTGAGCAGCGTCGGACGCGCCGAAGAAGTCGGTGGCCTGGCTTACCTGAATGCGCTCGCGCAGAACACCCCATCCGCTGCCAATATCAAACGCTATGCCGAACTGGTGCGTGAACGCGGCGTGTTGCGCAAACTCATTACCGTTGCTGACGAAATTTCGGGTAATGCGTTTAATCCGCAGGGTAAGGAAGTCAAGCAGATGCTGGACGAAGCCGAATCCAAGATCCTGGCCATTGCCGAAGAGGGCGCGCGCAACAAGCAGGGCTTTCAGGAAATCCAGCCCTTGCTCAAACAGGTCGTGGAACGGATCGATGAGCTGTATAACCGCGACAATCCGAACGACATCACCGGTGTGCCTACCGGCTTTGCCGATCTGGATAAAATGACATCCGGTCTGCAGCCTGGTGACCTGATTATTGTCGCCGGTCGTCCATCGATGGGCAAGACTGCTTTCTCGATTAACATCGGTGAGAACGTCGCCATTGAAAGCGGTTTGCCGGTAGCCGTATTTTCCATGGAAATGGGCGGCGCGCAGCTGGCCATGCGTATGCTGGGCTCGGTCGGACGGCTAGATCAGCATCGCCTGCGTTCCGGACAGCTCAATGACGAAGACTGGCCGCGACTGACGCACGCCATTCAGAAAATGAACGATGCCCAGCTGTTTATCGATGAAACACCGGCACTGAATTCGATTGAACTGCGCGCGCGCGCGCGACGCCTTGCTCGTCAATGCGGCAAGCTGGGTCTGATCGTTATCGATTACCTGCAACTGATGTCGGCCAATAATTCGGGCGAAAATCGCGCCACCGAAATTTCGGAAATTTCACGAAATCTGAAGGGGCTTGCCAAAGAACTGAATTGTCCGGTGATCGCACTGTCCCAGTTGAATCGTTCACTCGAGCAGCGCCCCAACAAACGTCCGGTCATGTCCGACCTGCGCGAGTCCGGCGCGATTGAGCAGGATGCAGACGTGATTCTGTTCATTTATCGGGATCAGGTCTATAACCCCGACTCGCCAGACAAAGGCACGGCTGAAATCATTATCGGCAAACAGCGTAACGGACCCATTGGCAGTGTCCGCCTGACCTTCATGGGCGAATATACCAAGTTTGAAAACTACACCGGCGCATTATCGGTCTACGGGGACTCGGAATAAGCAGGGCTGTGCAGCACCGTTATACAATCTGATGAAATAAATTTTAAGTGAGAAGACAATGTTTGGACGACTGATGCCGATTGAAGGCAAATTTTTTGAATTGTTTAATCAGCACGCGAGTTTGTGCATCAAAGGTTGCCGGGAAATGGTCGAGTTGATGAGCAATTTCGATGATCTTGAAATTCGGGTGCATGCTATTGAAGGCATAGAAAAACAGGCGGACAAAATTACCCATGAATGCATCGACCTGCTGCACAAAACATTTATTACGCCGATAGACCGCGACGATATTCACAAGTTAATCACGCGCATGGACGACATCCTCGACCTGCTCGAAGATGCCGCCCAGACTATTTCTCTGTACGATATTCAGCACGTTACCCCGGAAGCAAAACGTCTGGCCGAACTTTGCCTGGCCTGTGCCGAAAAGGTTGCTGCCGCTGTCGGACTGCTGCACAACATGAATAATTCCAAAGAGATCATGAATATCTGCGTCGAGATCGACCGTCTCGAATCGGATGCGGATCACGTCATGCGCGCTGCAATGTCGAAACTGTTCCGGGATGAACCGGATGTGCGTAACCTGATTAAATTGAAAGCGATCTACGAGCTGCTGGAAACGGTGACAGACCGCTGCGAAGATGTGGCGAATATTATTGAAGGTATTGTTTTAGAAAACTCTTGATAATAAATTATGCATACACTTCAACTGAGCATCTATGTGCTGGTGCTGCTGGTCGGCATAGCCCTGATTTTCGATTTCATGAACGGATTTCACGATGCGGCCAATGCCATCGCCACGGTCGTGTCAACCGGTGTGCTGAAACCGCAGACGGCGGTTGCCATGGCGGCTTTCTTTAATGTAGTCGCCTTCTTTTTCTTTCCGACCAAAGTCGCCGCCATGGTCGGCAAGGGCATGGTAGACCCGGCCATCATTGATCAGTATGTAATTTTCGGCGCGCTGGTCGGCGCGGTGACCTGGAATTTTTTAACCTGGTATTTCGGTATTCCTTCTTCTTCGTCGCACGCCCTGATCGGCGGACTGGTCGGAGCAGCCGTGGCCAAAGCCGGCGTGGCTTCTCTGGTCGGCAAAGGCTTATGGATGACGATATTGTTTATCGTGCTCTCGCCCTTGCTGGGTTTTATATTTGGTTCACTGATGATGCTGCTGGTCTCGTGGCTGTTCGTCGGCACCACGCCCAAAAAAATCGATAAATGGTTTCGCCGTCTGCAGCTCGGTTCCGCGGCGATGTACAGCCTGGGCCATGGCGGCAATGATGCCCAAAAAACGATGGGGATTATCTGGATGCTGCTTATCGCTACCGGTTACTCAAGTGTGAATGATGCCAATCCGCCGCTCTGGGTTGCGTTGGGTTGTTATACCGCTATCGGCTTCGGTACCCTGTTCGGCGGCTGGCGCATCGTCAAGACGATGGGGCAACGCATCACCAAACTCAAACCGGTAGGTGGATTTTGTGCCGAAGTGGGCGGCGCGGCCACGCTGTTCATGGCCACTGCACTGGGCGTGCCGGTTTCAACTACCCACACCATTACAGGCGCCATTGTTGGTGTCGGCGCGGCGCACCGGGTTTCCGCAGTGCGCTGGGGCGTGGCCGGCAACATCGTCTGGGCCTGGATCTTTACGATTCCCGCTTCGTCATTTGTCGCGGCGATTGCCTGGTGGGTGGGCACGCAAATCATGTAGCGAAAAAAAACCTCGACACAGGCCGAGGTTTTTTTTTACACCTGATTTTTACGCTCAAACCTGCGCGCCGCTGACATCAAACACACCCTCAAACAGAATCGAACTCAGGTAACGTTCACCAGAGTCGGGCAGGACGACGACGATGGTTTTACCGGCGTTTTCGGGCAGCCTGGCCAGACGCACTGCAACGGCCGTGGCCGCACCGCAGGAGATGCCGGCGAGAATACCTTCCTGTCGTGCCAGACGCAGGGCGTAATCGACGGCTTCTTCATTGCTCACGGTTTCGATCGTGTCCACCAGGCTCAGGTCAAGCACCGCCGGAACAAAGCCGGCGCCGATACCCTGAATTTTGTGCGGACCCGGTTTCACCGGTTCACCGGCGCGCGTTTGCGTCAGTACCGGACTGGCGCTGGGCTCGACCGCCACACTCTGAATTTTTGCGCCTTTGGTGTTTTTAAGATAACGCGTCACGCCGGTAATGGTGCCGCCGGTTCCCACTCCGGACACAAATATATCAATTTTCCCGTCTGTGTCGGCCCAGATCTCCGGACCGGTGGTGGCTTCATGGATGGCTGGATTGGCCGGATTTTTGAACTGCTGCAGCAGCACGAACTTGGGGTCTGATGCGGCAATTTCCTCGGCCCTGGCGATCGCGCCATTCATGCCCTTTGCACCTTCGGTCAGAATCAGTCTGGCGCCAAACGCCAGCAGCAATTTGCGCCGTTCTATGCTCATGGTCTCCGGCATGGTCAGCGTCAGCGGAATGCCTTTGGCGGCGGCAACGAACGCCAGCGCGATACCGGTGTTGCCGCTGGTCGGCTCAATGAGCTCTTTGCCCGGAGTCAGAACACCGCGTTTGATTGCATCTTCTATCATCGCGCCGCCGATGCGGCATTTGACGGAATAAGCCGGATTACGTCCCTCGATTTTTGCCAGCACCGTTGCCTGCGCGCCGTCAGTGACATGATTCAGGCGTACCAGCGGGGTGCGTCCGATAGATTGTGAATTGTCTTTAAACCAGCCTGCCATAAGAGCTCCTTGAGAGTGAATGAGATGTCGGGGGGAGTAGTCACCTGTAATCCGGTGAAGCGAGGATACGCAACTCCGCGGGTTTAAACAACGTTTAAAAAGTAATTTCGATATAAGTTTTACATTGCAGGGGCAGAACCTGAGTCGGTTATATTTCCACATCTGTTCAGAGCGATTCCGCTTATCGGAACAGGGAAAATTAGGCATATAAATCAGATGGTTATATCGTTTTCTTGCGTGCTCCGGAAAAGACTGAAGGCGAGTAGGTCGATGTCAATTAACTATCTATAATTTCGTCTACCAAAACAGTGAAAGGAAAAAATCATGCGTATCACAGGACGTCAGATTCTTTGTTCAATCATGTTTGCCGTTGCCGGTCTGACTGTGCAACTTGCGCACGCCCAGGAGGGCAGCAAAATGGACGCAATACTTGAACAGCGCTTTAAGGCCGCCAACACCAGCGGCGATGGAAAATTGACCCTGGAACAGGCCAGGGCAGGCATGCCGCGCGTAGCCAAAAATTTTGGCAGTATCGATGCCGATCACAAGGGTTATGTGACTTTGCAGCAGATCAAAGACGCCATGAAAGAAGGCGCCGCTGCAGCGAAAAAATAACTTTTACTCAACCTCAGACAGGATCCGTGAAATCAATGCATGTTCAAACCGGCTTTCCAAAGGAATCGATACTTCTATGCCGCTGCCTGGCGCAACCTGAAGATCGGTTCCACGTTGATCGCGCAATGCATCAACCACCATTAACTGGTTACCGGCGGGGTGGATCAGCTCCAGCGTATCGCCCACCGCAAATCTGTTTTTTACTTCAACCGTGGCCCAGCCGTCGCTGATCTGTTTGACTTTGCCAACGTAAATGCTGCGTTTTGATTTGGAGTGGCCGTCCAGATAGTTTTGTGTTTCGTGGCTGCGATGGCGTTCGTAAAAACCGGTGGTGTAGCCGCGATTGGACAGTCCGTCCAGGTCGGCCAGCAGGGCCGGGTTGAATGGTCTGCCTGCCACCGCATCGTCAATGGCTGCGCGATACACCTGAGCGGCACGTGAGACGTAGTACTGGCTTTTGGTTCTGCCTTCAATCTTTAACGAATCGACGCCTATCCTGACCAGTTTTTCGACATATTCCACGGCGCGCAAATCTTTTGAATTCATGATGTAGGTGCCATGCTCGTCTTCCATGATGGGCATGAGTTCACCAGGGCGGTTGGCTTCTTCTATCAGGTAAGTCTGATCGGCCAGCGGGTGGCGTTCAATGCTGCCGGCGCCAAACTGTCCGGCCTCACGCAGCGCCTTGTTGAATTCAAACTGGATGACCTGCGCCTGGCCTGCGCTGTCTTCGGCGGCATTGGCCATCTTGTAGTCCCAGCGGCAGGCATTGGTGCAGGTGCCCTGATTGGCATCGCGATGGTTGAAATAACCCGACAGCAGGCAGCGCCCGGAATACGCAATACACAGAGCGCCGTGCACAAATACTTCAATTTCCATGTCGGGACATTCCTGACGGATCTGGGTGATTTCGTCCAGCGACAGTTCGCGCGACAGAATCACGCGTGACAGGCCCTGTTTCTGCCAAAACTTCACGCCGGCATAATTCACGGTATTGGACTGTACCGACAGATGGATCGGGATGTCGGGCCACCGGTCGCGCACCATCATGATCAGACCGGGGTCGGCCATGATCAGCGCATCGGGCTTGAGCGCGATCACCGGTTCCATGTCCGCCAGATAACTCTTGATCTTGCTGTTGTGCGCCAGGATATTGCTGGCCACGAACAGCTTTTTGCCTCTTGCGTGCGCTTCCTGGATGCCGGTCTTGAGGTTTTCAAGTTTGAAGTCGTTATTGCGTGCGCGTAAGGAATAGCGCGGCTGACCGGCATAGACGGCATCGGCGCCAAAGTCGAAAGCGGCGCGCAGGCGGTCCAGGTCGCCAGCGGGTAACAGGAGTTCAGGGGTGACAGTTGTCATGATGTTTGCCGCGTGAAAAGGGGCATATTTTATATGGCAAGGTCCCGGGTGGACTTGATCCGGATCACAGCATGCTCACAAATTCTGCACATTGATGCTGTTTCTAACGGATCGCAACGGCTGCGATCCTCATTCAGACAGCGCATCCGCACAGTGGCCGCCGCGCCGCGCCGCAAGTATTAGATAGCTAATTAATTTTTTTTTGCTATCCTGAAGTCAGACATTCTCAACACGTACTGCCGCACTGACGGCTGAAATGCACCTTCGGAGTATTAATGGGCAATTTGTTTTCCAGCATAACTGCACTCTTTAAACCGCGCGCGGCTGCCGCAGAGCGCCAGGCAGTTGTCAAAACAATACCGGCAGCGCCGCCGCCCGGGGAACCGGATGCAGAAGCCGACGCCAGTCATGCCGATACCTGGCAGGGCGATTATGCCGATCTGCCCGGCGTGGTCGATGCCGGTTTCTTTGCCTGGATGGTCGGTCATTCCGGTGAGGATGCCGACAGGGATGAATCTTTCGAACGCAAAATCATTGACTACCTCGATGTGCTGGCCCGATCCGACACTGCCGGCGCCAACCTGATCCCGCGTGTGCCCAGCATCATGGTGCAACTGCTGAAACGCTCGCATGAGGAAAACGTCACCGGTTCAGAACTGTCGCAACTCATTACCAAAGACGTCCTGCTGGTCACGGCCATTCTGAATGAAGTCAACAGCTCTTATTACAAGACCGACAAAAAAGTCACTGAACTCAGCCAGGCCATCATGCTGCTGGGCCATAACCGCCTGCGCATGGTGCTGGCGAAAATTTCATTCACGCCGGTCTTCAATGATCAGCTCGGTAAATATACAAAACTGGCTGCAGCCAAACTGTGGGATGAATCGCAGCAGCGTGCCCTGGCAAGTTATATTCTGGCCAGACATTACAGCATTGATCCGTTCAGGGCATTTCTGGCCGGCCTGATGCAGGACGTGGGCGTCATTGTGGCGTTGCGGGTTTTTGACCGCAGCGGCGCAGAAAGCGATCTGCCCACCTCAACCGAATTCCGCCTTGCGTTTCAACATCAGGCACTGATTTTATCGGCGCGTATTGGCCAGATCTGGACGTTGCCGGAAAACGTGACTGCCACGATTGAAGGGCAGCTCTCAGGCGCCATGGCTGCCTCCGACCCCATGGTAATGGTGCTGAACAAGGCGAATTTCATCAGCAAGACATGCCAGCTGATCAATGCCGGACTGCTCCATGTCGACATGAAACAAATGAAAACCATCCTGGGCGATGCGGAGTTCGACTGCCTGTCTTCATTGCTGAGCGGACAGGTCAGTGTCGCAAATATCCTGTAAATCTGGAGTATCAATGCCGAGTCTGATGTCGTGGGTCGCCAAATTGTTCAAATCAGGGTATGAACCCGGGGCAGCGCGGTTTGCTCCGGTTTTTACTGATTCGCCCATGCTGCCCAAAGGCCGGAGCGCAGCACCGGCCGGCGCGGCCCAACCGGCCGCACTCAAACATCCTGCGCCGGCCATGACGTATGACGGCCACTACAATGACTTTCCGGCCTTTGTTGATACCTGTTACTTTGACTGGATAAGCGGCAAATCCAGTCACGACACGGTCAGCGATGAGGCTCTGGAAAAAAGAATCATTGATTATCTGAATGCGCTGGCCGATTCCGAACTGGCCGGCGCAAACCTGATTCCGCGTGTTCCCGATGTCATGGTGCAGCTCCTCAAACGCATGCATGAAGATAATGTCTCGGGCTCGGAACTGGCGCGCATCATTGCCAAAGACGTTTCGCTGCTGGCCGCCATTCTGACTGAAGTGAACAGTTCGTTTTACAACATGGATACCCGGATCAGCGAACTCAGTCAGGCAATTCTGCTGCTCGGACATAACCGGCTGCGCATATTGCTGGCCAAGCTGTCGTTTCGGCCGGTCTACAGCGATCAGCTGGGCCGCTACAGCATGCTGACGTCGGCTAAAATCTGGGACGAATCGCAACAGCGCGCGCTGGCCGGCTATGTGCTGGCCAGGCACCACAAGGTTGATCCGTTCATGGCATTTCTGGCCGGGCTGATGCAGGACGTCGGACTGGTCGTGGCGCTGCGGGTCTTTGATCGCAGCGCCGGCAACAGCGATTTGCCTGCAGCAGCCAGATTCCGGAGAGCGCTGCGAAACAATGCGCTGTTGCTGTCGACCCGCATCGGTCAGACCTGGTCGATGCCTGAAATCGTGAGCAGAGCAATTGAAGCGCAAAGCGTGGACAGAAATGCGCTGGCCAAAATTCCGCTGGCCAAAGTGTTGAAAAAAGCCGATTTCATCAGCAAAACCGCCACGCTGATCAAAGCCGGCTGCCTTTGCGCAGATATGGAGCAGATCAGAGAAATTCTGACTGAATCGGAACTGGACTGCCTCATCAATTTGCTGGAAGGCCGGATCAGTGTGGCAAACATATTGTGAGCCGGCCCGCCTGCAAACTGACAAACTGAATGCGCGCAGATTGTTATTCGGGATGACATCTGCTATCTTTTGCCGGGCGCTGCCTATCCTGCAGCGCCAGGTCGAATTCCACTGTTCCGATAAACTGCCATTTTTCCGGCTACCCGCCAGACAAATGGAGCATAACACTCAGAGATATCTTGATGCGCTCCCTCCTTAAGCTCGCCTTTACCATGATACTTTCCGCCACCAGCATTACCGCCAGCGCCGAGAGGCTTACCCTGGAACGCATCCACGCCGATCCGTCGCTGTCCGGGCCTGTCATGCGTGCGCTGCAGATGTCGCCGGACGGAACGCGCGTGACCTTTTTGCGCGGACGTGACGACGATCAGTTCCAGCTCGATCTGTGGGAATTCAATCTGAAGGACAACAAGACCCGTCGCGTGCTCGATTCCAAAGCCCTTGCGCCGCAGGAAAAATTGTCCGATGCAGAAAAAGCACGTCGGGAACGGGAACGCAGCGCCAGCTATCACGGCATCTCCGATTACAGCTGGTCGCCAGACGGCCGACAGTTGCTGGTCACGCTGGCCGGCAGTCTGTATCTGGTCGACATCGCGCATCCCGAAGCGGCCAGAAATATAGTCAAGGGCGATGTCATCGATCCTAAAATTTCCCCCAGGGGGCGCTACGTGTCGTTCGTGCGTGATCAGAATCTGTACACGATAGAACTGGCAAGCGGCAGGCAATTTCAGCTGACCACCGATGGCGCCGGAACCATACACAATGCCGAAGCCGAGTTCGTGGCGCAGGAAGAAATGGCGCAGACCAGCGGTTACTGGTGGGCGCCGGATGATTCCGCAATCGCCTACAAACATTTTGATGAAGCCCGGGTGCCGAATGCGCGCCGCTTTGAAATCTATGCCGACCACACTGAAATCATCGAACAGCGCTATCCGGCCGCAGGCGACCCGAACGTGACGGTCGGACTGGCCATCGTCGGCGCTGCCGGCGGTCCGGTCAAAGCCGTGGATCTGGGCGCTGAATCCGATATTTATCTGGTCCGCGCTGACTGGAGCAGCGATGCGCAACAACTGCTGTTCCAGCGTCAGAGCCGTGACCAGAAGCGCCTGGATCTGGTGGCGCTTGACGTGGCCGGCATGGCGCAGCATATCCTGATTACGGAAACGTCGCCTGTCTGGGTAAGCGTGGGCAGCCGTCCGCATTTTCTTGAAAATGGCAAACAGTTCATCTGGGAGTCGGAGAGCAGCGGCCGCAAACATGCTTATCTGTACGACATGAACGGCACGCCTGTGCATCCGATATCCGCCGGTGACTGGGGTATCGACGACGTGCTGGCTGTCGATGAAAAAAATGGCAGGGTGTTTGTCGCGTCGAACCGCGATGCGGCCAGCGACCGGCAGATTTACGTGCTGGCCCTTGACGGTTCTACGGCAGACAGACCGCTGCGCCTTTCCAGACCGGACGGCTGGCACGAAGCCAGTTTTTCCAGACACGGTGAAGCGTACATCGATACGTTTTCCGATCCGGATACGCCACCCCAGGTCAGCGTGCGCAGGCCAAACGGTACGATGGTGACCTGGCTGGAACATAATGAAGTCCATGCCGGCCATCCATACGCTGCGTATAAACCGTCGCATGTTCCGACCGAATTCGGCACACTCGACGCGTCCGACGGACAGACCATGCACTACATGATGCTGAAACCGCCGGGTTTCGATCCGGCCAGACGCTATCCGGTATTTCTGTATGTGTACGGCGGCCCGCACGCCCAGGTGGTTCAGCGGCGCTGGGGCAATCTGTTTGGTCAGTACATGGCACAGCAGGGTTATATCGTGTTCAGCCTGGATAATCGGGGTTCGTCGCGCCGCGAACGCCAGTTCACGGACGTGATCTATAAAAATCTGGGCAAACACGAAGTCGAAGACCAGCTTGCCGGCATAGACTGGCTGGCGCAACAATCGTATGTGGATGCCAGACGCATCGGCGTGTTCGGGTGGAGTTATGGCGGTTTCATGACCCTGCGCCTGCTCGAAGCCGGTTCTGACCGGATTGCCCTGGGTGTAGCGGTGGCGCCGGTGACGGAATGGGATTTATACGACACGCATTACACTGAACAGTTTCTGACCCGACCCAAAGATAATCCTGAAGGTTATCAGCAGAGCGGCGTGCTCGCGCACCTGGACGGTTTGACCTCTCCCCTGATGCTGATCCACGGTATGGCAGACGACAACGTACTGTTTGTCAACTCAACCCGCCTGATGGAAGCGCTGCAGAATCGCGGCATACTGTTCAGCATGATGACTTACCCCGGCGCCAAACACGGCATTTCGAAAAAGTCGGCGAATCTGCACGTTTTCAGAACCATCGCCAATTATTTTGATCAGCATTTGGCTGTGCCGCCGGACCGGTAAGCGGCAGCTTTTGGCGGACCCGCACGCGGCACCGCGACCGAAGCCGCGAAGCTGCACCGCAATGTCTGCTGCGGCAACACGAGCCCCTGTCCCGCGGCCAGACGATTTTTTTTAGGGCGAATACCGGCAGACCCGGCTGCATGCCGGTCATCGTTGATGATGTCCCGGGCTGAAATTTCGGACCGGTCCGCACGGCGGGCGGGTTGACTGTCCGTTGTAATTACATTGTTGCCCTTGACGGAAAATTGCTATTTTGCGCTATTTAAATTACTGTCGACGCTTTATTGCCCACATTGTTGCATCCTGATCGTGCCTGAACCAGTCCGGCCTGACGCGTTGCCACTTTATCCGGCTGACGCAGGCCGTTAAATTGTCTGCGCTGTTATCCAGGCTCGCAGGGCAGAATAAATTTGTTAACTCAGAGATTTCGAAATGAACATTGTCAAAAATTTATATTGGACAGGCGCGCTGATTTTTCTGCTTCACGTTGGAGCTGCCTGCGCGCAAACTGACGCCGGCCTGACAGCAAACAGTATAAAAATCGGTATGTCGGGCCCGTTCTCCGGCACAGCCGGCGCGTATGGAACAGAAATGCGCAGTGTCATCAGCCTGTACTTCGATCAGATTAATGCCGCCGGCGGCATTAATGGACGCACGCTGCAACTGGTTTCAATGGACGATGGGTATGAAACCGATCGCGCGGTAGAAAATACCCGGGCATTAATCGAGAACGAAAAAGTGTTTGCCCTGACCGGCTACTATGGTTCATCGCCGACAGCTGCGGCCATGGCCGTGTTTTCGGCCGCCAAAGTGCCGCTCGTTGGCACAATCAGCGGATCCGATGCATTGCGCACGCCGGTGAACCGGTACATGTTTCACCTGCGCGCCAGTTATGCAAATGAAACGGATCAGATCGTCAAACAACTGCTCACCGTTGGGTTGACCAGGATCGGGGTGCTGTATCAAAACGATGGGTTTGGAAAATCCGGTCTGGATGGCGTGACTGCTGCGCTGAAAAAAAACCGGCTTGAGCCAGTTGTGGTTGCTTCGGTTGAACGCAACTCGACCGAAGTTGCTGCGGCCGTCAAGGCCATGGCCCAGGTCAAACCACAGGCCATTATTCTGGTCACACTGTATAAACCGACAGCGGCATTTGTGCAGCAGCTAAAGGCGGCCAATTTACATCCGTATCTGGCGACGCTGTCGCCCGTCGGCGCAGACAACCTGGTCAGGGAGCTTGGCGCATTGGCCCGGGGCATCATGATTTCCCAGGTCATGCCTTATCCGTGGGACGATACCAGGCCGGTGGTGCATGATTATAAAAAGTTGATGGAAAAATCGGGCCGGGGCGATGCGTTGTCGTACTACGGCATGGAAGCCTACATCAATGCCAGAGTGCTGGTTGAGGCGATCAGGCTGTCCGGCGCAAATCCGAGCCGTGAAAAATTGGTCAGCGCCCTGGAATCCATGCACAATTTCAATGTCGGTGGCTTTCCTCTCAGTTTTTCCGCTGCCAGCCACAACGGTTCGCAGTTTGTCGAAATCACCCTGCTGGGTGCAAACGGCAAAGTAATTCGCTGATGCGGCGAAATTGCATTGCAACCGACATCTGGCCGGACAGCCGGAGCCGGAAAGTTTAAGGCCGTACCGATTGCATACCGATCCAGTCAAAACAGGATGAGTACATGTCGCTATCAATAAACCGGACAGTCGCGCTTGCCGGCGTTCTTGCCTCGATGCTTTGCCGCTGCGCGCTGGCATCGGAACCGGTGATCAAGATCGGATTCGTCGGTGCGCTTACCGGTCCTTCCGCTGTAACCGGAAAAGATGCAGAAAACGGCGTGCGCATGGCGATTGAAGATCTGAATGAAAAAGGCGTCGTGGTCGCAGGCAGAACATATAAAATCGAACTCCTGTCAGAAGATGATGCTGCCGAACCCAAACAGGCTACGCTGACCGCACAGATGCTGGTTGATGCCAACGTGAATGGCGTTATCGGCCATCTGACCTCAGGCACAACCATTCCGGCCTCGAAAATATACTACCAGGCAGGCATTCCCCAGCTCAGCACCACAGCAACCAATCCCCAGTACACACACCAGGGTTACAGCTCGGCCTTTCGGATGTGCCCGAACGACGACCAGTTGGGACAATTCCTCGGACGTTATGCCGTTCAGTCTGTCGGCGCGCGGCGCATTGCTGTCATCGACGATGCAACGTCTTACGGTCAGGGAATTGCGCTGCAGTTTGCCAGGGCCGCCAGGCAGACGTCTCCTGCCGCACTGATCGTCGCAAAGGAACAGGCGACCGACAGGACCGTGGATTTCCACGCGATTCTGACCAAGATCAAACGTACCAACCCGGATGTGATTTTTTTCGGCGGCATGTATTCAACCGCCGCTCCGCTGTTACTGCAGATGAAATCGCTGGGTATCAAATCGAAATTCATGGGAGGTGACGGAATCTGCCCGCCTGCCACATTGCCGCGACTGCTCGGCAGCGAGTTGCAGAACGGTCAGGTGATCTGTGCCGATCTGGGAGGTCCGGATACCGCTGCGGTAACGGCCTGGAGCGCAGGCTACATCAAACGCTTTGGTCAGCGCCAGGGCAACAGTCAGTACAGCTATGATGCGGTCCTTGTCATGATTGAAGCGATGAAACAGGCCGGCTCAACTGAACCGGCAAAATATCTGCCGGCACTGGCGCGAATTAAATACAGGGGCATGACCGGGACGATTGAATTCGATAAAAACGGTGACCTGCTGCACGCACCGATTACGCTGTACACCTTCGCTGACGGCAAACGGGAATTGATTCCACTGGATCATTGAGCGCGTGTTGCACTTCCGGCAGGGCAGGGCAGGGCCGTGGCCGTGGCCGTGGCCGTGGCCGCTTCGGCCACAATATGCTGCGCTCCGGTCGGCGCAAAAAACAATCGCATCCTGTCCGGACTGCCAGCTTTCCGTTTTGCGCCGTTCATTCATTCAGAGCCCTGTCTGCGGATTATCCGCTGAGCCAATAGCGGCGGCGCGCCATTGAAGCTGTGCGCCGGAACATCGCAGCAATGTCGCGTCATCATTTAACTTAAATCAAGGCCATCAGGAATAGGACCACTGTTGCGTTGTTATGCACGCTTCCTTTTGCTATTGTTCAGGAGTGAAAGTTAATATGAATGATTGGATGCCAGATGCCAGCAAGCCCCGTTGTCGCCGAACCGGATCAGGAAGTCTTGCATGGTCATAATGATCAGATTGAGGAATCGCACCGGCCCGGCAAGGGAGTACTTTTGTTAAGTCTGGGCGCGCTGGGCGTGGTGTATGGTGATATTGGCACTTCTCCGCTGTATGCGCTGAATCTGATGTTTTTCGGTTTTACCCATGTTCCGCTTACCAGTCAAAATATTCTGGGCGGCATTTCTCTGGTGATCTGGGCGCTCACGATTGTCGTTGCGCTGAAATACGCGACCTTTGTTCTGCGTGCAAATAATGATGGCGAAGGCGGTGTTTTCGCCCTGTACGGATTGCTGGATAAATTCAACAAGGGGCGCCTGGCCGGATTGTCATGGTTGCTTCTGATCGGTGCCGGCCTGTTGTTTGGCGATGGCGTGATTACGCCGGCCATCAGCGTATTGTCTGCGATTGAAGGAATAGCGGTTGCGACACCGGTTTCCGGGCATGCCACAATCCTGATCACCCTGGTTATTCTGACTGTTCTGTTTGCTTTTCAATTCAAGGGCACAGGCGGGCTTGGACGAATTTTTGGACCGATATTGATTGTCTGGTTTGTGGTGCTGGCGCTGCTTGGCCTGCAACAGATCAAACTGCATCCGGAAATCTGTCACGCATTTAATCCGGTGTACGGATTGCATTTTTTAATGCATGGCGACTGGTATTCCAGTTTGTTGGTGCTGGGCGCGCTGGTGCTGGTGTTAACCGGTGGCGAAGCCATGTATGCCGACATGGGGCATTTCGGTGCCAACCCGATACGGTTCAGCTGGTTTTTTCTGGTCTATCCGGCGCTGATTCTGAATTATCTGGGGCAGGGTGCTTTTTTAATCGGCGGTGGTCAGCGCATCGGCGGCAATCTTTTCTACAGCATGGTGCCGTCCGGCTGGCTGTATCCCATGGTGGGGCTGGCGACGCTGGCAACGGTAATCGCCTCGCAGGCCCTGATTTCAGGCGCTTTTTCGCTGGCATCGCAATCGATCGCGCTGGAAGTCATGCCGCGCTTAAAAATCAGGCACACTCACCATGACCATGTCGGACAGGTCTATCTGCCGTCCATAAACTGGTCGCTTTATCTGGGCTGCGTGATTCTGGTGATCACGTTCGGTTCAAGCGAATCTCTGGGCGCGGCCTATGGTCTGGCTGAATCGGGCGTAATGCTGACAACCTCAACGGCGATGTTTTTCATTGCACGCCGTTACTGGCACTGGAACGTTTTGTCCAGCGCAGCGCTTTTCGGTTTTTTCGCGCTGGTTGACGCCGCGTTTCTGGTGGCGAATTCCATTAAATTCATGGAAGGTGGTTTCGTGCCGATATTGATAGGCTGCGTCATTTTCATCATCATGGCGACCTGGCGCTGGGGACGAAAAGCCACGTTCGATGCCTACGCAGGCAATTTCACGATACCTATGGCCGAGATGATCCAGCATCACCGCGAACTGCCTTCGCTGATCGAACGCACCACCATTTTGATGGTTCCTGTGGTTGTGCATACCACCAAGGTCAGAACGCCGACGCTGCTGCAGATGCTGTGGAAGAGAACCGGGGCGTTGCCGCGCAATATCATCTATGTTCAGGTCAAACATCTTAAAGTGCCCTTTATTCACCATAACCGGTATTCGGTGAATGTCCTGGAGCGCAATGAGCGCGGCAGCATTATCCATGTCCAGATGCAGTTCGGGTTCATGGAAGATCCGAATGTTGAAATTGCGCTGCAGGAGATGCTGGCGCATAAAGACATCAATCTGCCGACCAGTCTGCGTCACTGGGTGGTCCATGTGGCAGTCGAAAATCTGATTGCCGACAAATCCATGTCCTGGCTGAAGCGACTCAGACTGGAGTTTTTCATTCTGTTGCGCACCGTTTCGAGACCGGCCTATTTTCATTATGGCTTGGGCAACAAGGTGGCGCTGTCAGCCGAGATATTTCCAATCAATATCAAGTAATCCCGACCGGCCGCTGGAACGGTGTCGAGCGGAATTCCGGTGATGCTGGCGCTGGTGCATGGACATCCGGGCAAGGCTGGATTAGACTGGCCTGTATCCTGCCGGTGCAGACAGAGGTTACGGTTCAGTCATGAATATTTCGCCAGTTGATCAATTGTCGCTCGCCGCTGCGCAGTCGCCGGGTTCCGTCAATCCGGACGCTGCTGCGACGCCGGCACAGGCCGGGGCCGCCGGCACAGCCAATACAGTCAGTGCGGCCAGTGTTGTTCAATTTTCCACGCTTGCTCAATTGCTGGCTGCCACGGCGCTGTTTCAGACAACGCAGCCACAGCAGGATGCGCTCGCGGCAGCAGCAGACACAGATTTCAGTCAGCTTGCCGCAACGACCGGTCAATTTGTTAACGCCTTCAACAATTTTCAGAACAGCGTTACTGACAACCTGGTCACATCGTTTGAATCGACGTTTGACAACGCCCTGTTGACGGCACTGCATGCCGGCCTGGCGCTGTCAGGTGAAACTGTTACCCGTTCGCTCATCGACAGCCTGGCCCAGGTTGGTGTTAATTTTCAGGAGGCCGGCAGCGCGCTGAATCCGAACCAGTTTCAAATAGACTGGGCAACGCTGGAAGGCGCCTACACTGCGAATCCGACGCAAACCACAGCATTGCTGTCCAACGCGCTGCAGGCGCTGGCAACCATAGAGCAAAATCTGATTTATCCCGCCCCGGTTTCCGCTGCAGCAGTACCCGTGATGGACGGCGCCGATGCTCTCACACCGTCTGCAGTCAGCGCTGCCGGTACAGCCGTCGTCGCCGGCACCGCGGCGGGCGCAAACGCGCAGCTGGCCATGTCCTCGGCAATACTGGACCCGCTGATCGCCCAGGAAATTGCGGCCTATCGCCTGGGTGAAACCATAGGCAATACGCTTAATGACACCCATCCAAAGGCAGTTGTCGAAGTCGATCAGGATGTTGCCCGGGTCATGCCCATTGAGGCAATCAAATCCGGTGCGCAGGGTGCTGCCGGCAAAAGCGGCCGCAACCAGTCTGTGCGCAGTACACACCGGAACACTCGTTAGTGTTTTTATTGCCAGATTTTCTTGCCAGATTTCCTTGCCTGATCTGCTGCCCTGATTCCAGACACAACAGACACTGCCGGCCGCTGGCCTGCAGTCTTGCGGTCCGCCGTCGTTCATCATCGTTTTTTTCCTTGCTTCAGTCTGCATCTCAGGTCGTTTGCAACGTCCCGGCATCAATTGCGGCAGGCCGGACAACGGATGTCTTGCAAGTAAATATTTCAAATTATCCAACTGATAAAGTTGGTTTAATTGCGCCGTTATTTGACCTACACTTAAGCTCGTCACCCTGAGAATAACGATTTATCCATTACATCGTCTGCCTGCCAATGACGGCAGAGATGCCGGTCAGGTGGGTTGCAAAACTGGGGCTGTCATCTTTATTGAAATCGCATGTCTGTTATTTTGGATTGTTCTGCCCAATGGCTATAAAACCCCTGGTTTACCAGACCATCCGTCCGCTGCTCATCGTTGGCGTCACGGTTATTGCGTCCATTTATTACTGGTCTTCGCTGGTCGATACGCAAAAGCTTGAAATGGATGCGGCACGCCATCGGGGCGAGGCGCATGTCCAGCAACTCAACGAGTCTGTGGACCAGCAGCTCGATGCCACGTTACGCAGCGTCGATATCGGGCTCAACCATTTGCGCACGATCTATGTGCATGACCGCAAAATATTTGACCGCTCGGTTCAGGACGTGATGGCCGCCTATCCCAGGGGAATGCTTCAATACGCAATTGTAATAGGCGCCGACGGCTATCTGGACTATTCATCTGACACGACGAAGAATCTGGGAAAAGAACATATTTTCATGGGAGACAGAGAGTATTTTCGTGTGCATGCCGAGAGCAGCGAAGATCAGCTTTTTATCAGCAAACCAATAGTCGGACGCATCACGGGCACTACACTGATCCTGATCACGCGGTCAATCTGGGACGGCAGGCGCTTTCTGGGTGTCATCGGCATCCCCATGCTGCCCGATTATATTTCAGACAATCTGTGGTCTTTGCATATTGATCCGAATGACCTGATTTCGATTGTCCGTGAAGACGGCAGAATTATCGCGCGCAGCAGAAAGTTGAGAGAAGGGTTAAAGCTGACCACTCCCGCAGACCGGCCATTCATGCATTCGCATGCCGGTGATCACGGGATTTTCCGTTCTGTTTCCGGCACCGCTGTATCAGCGTCCCTGAAGCGGCGACGATAATGACTATCGGTCTTATTTTACGCATCGCACCAGTCCCAAGG
>Ga0364920_10107_pt1 | contig 35105 bp, 32 predicted proteins | sample SorcelJu500001C8_FD_206961 | JGI IMG/M metagenome (GOLD analysis project Ga0364920, IMG submission 206961) | Enriched cells from Trout Bog Lake Hypolimnion, Wisconsin, USA - BchlTB.June20.5000.01.C8 | ecosystem: Environmental > Aquatic > Freshwater > Lake > Hypolimnion/Profundal zone | place: USA...
TTGTCAAACAGTGATTTCGCTTGACGAAGTGGCCCGCGATCAATTGGGAGACAGCTTTTTCGCGGGATTCAACAGACGCAACGCCGACCAGAGTAGGAGCAAACTCTTGTCCCTGTTCCTTCTTTTAGCCGTCACAAATCGAAAAATAGACTAATCGATTTAGGGTAGGTGTTCACCCATCGCGACCTACATTTGGTGGATACGAATCATTGGTACGCGATTCATCTTGAGGGCAACGACAGTTGCCCGACCGCAAGAAGTAAAGCCAACAACCTCAACGCGGAAACATAGACGCTCATGTTCCGACAGCTTCCGTTTTGGATTGACTCAGCGTGTAACGAGCTCTCGTCTTGAGAAGCGTCAGTTGATCTACTTATTGGAGAAAGACGATCCATTTCAACAAGTTCATCCTGTGTCAGTGACTGTTCGCGTTTGCATGCGAGCAAGTGGTCAAGCCGAGCCTGTGCCGAGGGGGCCAAAAGACTGTCGGCCAACGCTTCCAACTCATCGATACTGAGTTCGGTCAATAATTCTGAGGATCGAATCACATTGCGGCTCCGGGAAGCAGGTTGAACTATCTGCCGTTTCTAGGTTTGGTTCGTTCCAAGCTTCACTCGGTAACCGAACTCATCACTCGATTGGCAAATTCGACTCGCAATGTCGAAGTGACCTAGTTCACGTACCGATTGTCGCAACGACATAGGTGATCCGCCACACCGATTTGAGAGAAAACCGGGTAGCGGGGTCGCGTCTGGTTCGGCCAGCCGTTAGCATGCGTGGGGTTCATTTTTCCTTCACATTTGGGAGACCGCGTCGTCATGAGCGACTCCGTGTCACAGGCCGAAATCGAAGCTTCAATTGCCAAGCTTGGGCAGGCTTATCAATCTATTCGCGATCAAATGTCCAAAGTCATCGTTGGTCAGGACGATGTCATCGAACAACTGCTGATCGCGCTGTTCAGTCGCGGGCACTGTCTGCTGGAAGGGGTTCCTGGCCTGGCCAAGACCCTGATGATCAGCACGCTGGCTCGATGTCTGTCGATGAGTTTCGCGCGAATCCAGTTTACGCCTGACTTGATGCCGGCGGACATCACCGGGACCGACGTGCTGCAAGAGAATCGCGATACGGGCAAACGAGAGTTCCGGTTTATCACCGGCCCGTTGTTTCACAACATGGTTCTTGCCGATGAAATCAATCGTACTCCACCGAAGACGCAAGCCGCTCTATTGGAAGCGATGCAGGAACGACAGGTGACCGTTGGTCAGACGCGGCACGTTCTGGCTGATCCGTTCTTCGTGCTGGCAACTCAGAACCCGATTGAACAGGAAGGGACTTACTCGCTGCCAGAAGCACAGCAGGACCGGTTCATGTTCAAGGTCTTCGTGAAGTACCCTTCGTTCGCTGAAGAGCGTCAGATTGCCAAACGGACGACGTCGATTCAGTCCGAAATCATCACGCAAGTTCTTGATGCGGTCGAGATCCTGGCTCTGCAGCGGCTGGTACGACAGGTTCCTGCCAGCGACCATGTGGTTGACTACGCATTGGCGCTGGTTCGACAGACCCGGGTTGGTGAAGCCGGTATTCCTAAGTTCGTCAGCGACCAACTCAGTTGGGGTGCTGGTCCACGCGCCGTCCAGTTCCTGCTGCTGGGTGGAAAGGCTCGGGCATTGCTCAATGGTCGGACGTATGTCTCGACGGATGACATCCAGGCCCTGGCAGCTCCTGTGTTGCGACACCGGATCGTGGTGAATTTTTCGGCCGAAAGCGAAGGGATCACTTCGGACCAGGTGATTGCACAACTGATCAAGTCGACTCCGTCGAAAGAAGGCGAACTGACCCGTGACCCAAACCTCGCGAAGATTTTTGCCGCCTGAGGCCGTTGCTCGGATCTCACGGCTCGAAATTCTGGCCCGTAACGTGGTTGAAGGCTTTTTGTCCGGCCTGCACCGAAGTCCGTACTTCGGTCAGTCGGTCGAGTTTGCCCAGCACCGCGAATACGCTCCCGGCGACGACATTCGTCGTATTGATTGGAAGGTCTGGTCCAAGACGGACAAGTACTACATCAAACAGTACGAAGAAGAAACCAATCTTCGTACGACTCTGCTGGTCGATCTATCGGAATCCATGCTGTTTGGCTCGGGTAAACTGACCAAGTATGAATACGCCTGTCAGATTACGGCGGCCCTTTCCTATCTGTTGTTGCGTCAGCAGGACAGTGTCGGAATCACGACGTTCGATTCCGAAATTCGGTCGCGGGTTCCGTCGAGCAGCAAACAGAACCATCTGCATGCCATTCTTTCGACTCTCGACAATGAACAACCGGCGAAGAAGACGGATATCCAACGCCTGTTGGCTCAGGTTGCCGACGAGCAGACTCGACGCGGGTTGATTGTTGTGATCTCTGACCTGTTCGTTGATCGAGACGGCCTGTTCAAAGGCTTGAAGCTATTGCGGACGCGGGGTCACGACGTGATGGTCATGCACGTCATGGACGATCAGGAACTCGATTTTAATTATGCCGGAACAACGAAGTTCGAGGGGATGGAAGAGGCGGGGGACCTGATCTGTGATCCACGCTCATTACGCGACGGATACGTTCAGGCGGTCACGGCATTTGTCGAAGAACTGAATCGGAATTGTGCCCGCCAGATGATCGACTTTCAGACGATCCGAACCAGCCAGCATCTTGACGCAGCTCTCTCATACTACGTGACACACCGCGTCGGAATGCGGAAATCCGTCAGGAATTGATTGACCTAAAAACGGGTGTCTTATGCATCATTTCAAGTTTCCGATTCCACACCGAAAACTTGCCTTGATTGGCATCCTGATGATTCAGGTCATGTGGATTCAACCGATTCACGGAGCGGATACTTCTGACAAAAGCCCGTCAGTCTATTCGACATGGAAACAGTCGGGTTCGCTGTTCGTTCTTACGACCCCAGAGGGTGCTGACCTGCCAGCTTCGGCATCGCTCGACGGTTTCCCGCTACTCGTGCGACTCGATCGCGACAGCATTGATTTTCAGCAGGCTCGGCCAAACGGCGAGGATGTTCGATTTTCGTTGCCAAACGGCGAAACAAACGAAAAAGGGGCCATCCGCCCCAGGAGTCCAGATCTACTTCTGGACGCCTGGCAGGCGGCCTACAACTTTAACCACCATCGGATTACGCGAGGCCATTCACCGGCGCGCAGCGGTGAAGAATTATTGCATCGCCTCGCGAATTCTTTGAATTTCGACGAAATTCGATGGGGCGTTACCGGCCTCGGCTCCGCATGGCTTTATTCCGGTTTTGCCGCGTTCCGACTCGTCACGGTTTTCCTTGAATCGATGCCATCACAGAATTTTTTCACAGAGTTGGAGTTCACCGCTGAGGCGAAGGGAGCAAATCTTTGGGTTGTTCTTCCAGACGACGACAGTGTTTTTGATGGAGTAGAAAAACGAGAAGGAATCAGTTGTGTCAGTCCATTGCAAACGTATTTGGATTTGAAGGATCAACCAGAACGTTCAAAAGATGCTGCTGCCGAACTTCGCGAACGCTATTTGAATTGGGATTTCCATGCAGAATAAACCAACAGATGCGGTTGGATATGCTCCGAGTACTCTTCAATTAGTTCGGGCAACAATCCTTTATATCGCGACCAAACTTGGGGACCTTCGCGACGAACTTGTGATTGTCGGTGGTCTCGTACCCGGTCTTCTCATCCCATCATCGTCACTTCCCGCTGGAAGCGCGGCGCATGTCGGTACGATGGATATCGATCTTGGTCTCGCAATCAGCATTCTGGATGAACAACGTTACCACGAATTATGCGAAAGATTGCGAAATGCCGGGTTTGAACCAGACAAGACTGACGATGGCAGAATCGTCAATCAACGATGGAAATATCAAGTCGGAACTCAAACCATCACTGTTGATTTTCTCATTCCACCAACACTGGATACGGACAAGGGAGGGCGGCTTCGCAACCTTGAAAGCGGCTTAGCAGCAATAATCACCCCAGGGTTGGATTTGGCGTTCCGCGACAAAAAGTTGATCACAATTGAGGGGACGACAGTCAGTAATGAGTCAGCCAGTCGCGAAATTTGGGTTTCTGAAGCGGGTGCGTTTGTCGTCTTGAAAGCTCTGGCGTTTCGCGGTCGTGGTGAAAACAAAGACGCTTACGACTTGCTCTACATTCTTCAGAATTATGGGACGGGTGTGAAAGCTGTTTTCGACAGGCTCAAACCGTTTCTATCGGACCAACACGTTCAATCGGCCCTCGAAATCCTTCAACAGGATTTTTCCGATATTGACGCTGTTGGAATCAAGCGATTTGCAGGATTCTTAGGAAGCCAATATGACGACGAAGTTCGTGCAGATGCGGCGGCGGCAGTTCGCTCGTTGATTCTTCTCTGCACAAAATAATGAGACCAGTTCATTGTTTTCGTGAGAACCGCAAGAAGTCCCAGTGACACAGCACTTTGGCTGCACATTGAGACTCGATTGGACTTTCCGCTGATGGCGAATTGTGAATTAAGTTGTGTCTGTTGCATGATTTAAGGCGGTGCTTTTCGTCAAGCCAACGAAGTGTTATCGAAGCTTTCAATACGGCCAAAACGGTTCCTTTCATTCGCCGACAGGAGCGTTTATCGCCTTAACCCTCCCAAGTGATTTTTATGCGAAATACGAACACCTGCGTATTTGTGTTTTCTTTTGCGCATTGCGGTTGTTTTTTGGACGATTCCAAACCATAATCCTGTGATGGCAACTTTTTTTATCGGGTGAACTGAATATTTTCCTTTTGCATCGTGGAGTCGGGTCTAGGAGTGTCAGAAATTCAAATGTGGTGCCAGAAATGACAATCAGGCGGTAAAAAAGTAAATCTTCTAAGGGGTTTGTTGTAAAATACGTGCGATCAGCAAAGTGCTGCTCAATATTCATTCCGTCATCACGGGCGCTTGCCCGTGTGGAAAAATCTTTGTCGGGTGGAAATCCCGAAAACGACATTGACACTATTTCTGGGCCGAAAGTGTCATAACACGCTGAAACGAGAAGCCTCAATTGATGAGGTTTCTCTGGAACTTGAGAAAGCGCCGCACCTCGGTCAAAAACAGGGGCTGCCGAAGTTTGAATCCAGATTGGGAATCCACGGTCTCAAACGGTCTTCAGTGAGTGCCACGATCTTGGAGTCTTCGACACATGGCGGAGTGAGTTTCGAGCGAAATGGTGCCGCAATCCAGGAAATTGAAAGGCGAGATCTTTGCCTTTTCTTTGTTCGTGCTAACGAGTGTCTCGTAAGTTGTGAGTGAAAACGCTGTGGAATCTGCGAGGCAGTGTGCCTCGCAGAATGCCCCTCAATGCGATCGGTAGGGATTTGAAGTTTGAAATCTCATGCTAGAAGGAATGTGACAATGAAAAAAATGTTTGCGAAATTGGTCCTGAGTTGCGCTGCGGTCGCAACACTGATGGCCGGCGCCGGACAGGCGGCGAATCTGGTTTCGAACGGCGACTTCAGCCAGTTCACAAGCGGAGCCCCAGGTGGCGGACCGTCCCAAATCCTGAACACCACCGCTGGTGGCTACGCCAATTTGACAGATTGGACCGTGGGTAACACCGTTACTAACAATCCTTTGCAGTCCTTCGCCTACGTTATCCCAACGACGGGAGTGGGTGCTTACACGGCGTACTACCCCGGTAATCCCACCATCGGATTCTGGAGCAATCCTGGAGCAGCCCCTTCCGGTACGACGAACGCTGTTTCCATCGACGGCTACACCCAAGGCGCGACTCTTTCGCAAACCTTGACGGACCTCACGGTTGGCGCATCGTACCAGGTCAGTTTCGATTGGGCGGCAATTCAATACAATACGGCTAGCGGCGCTTACACTGAAAGGTTCGACGTCTCGTTCGGCAGTTCGACCCAGTCAACCCAGACTTATTCACAGGCGACCCACACGAATTCCGACTGGACGCATGAGTCATTTACATTCACGGCCGATGCCACTTCAGACGTCCTTCAATTCTTGTCGTACGGAACCCCAGGCGGTGATCCACCAGCCGGAATCCTGACCAACGTCGATGTGCAAGCTGCGGTCCCGGAACCGTCAACCATGGCCTTGCTTGGCATTGGCGCTGTTTGGCTTGTCGGTACTCGGCTTCGTCGGAACCGTGTTGCAAAGACCGTTTGATTTTCCTGATAATCAACAGTACTGATAAGCTTAGGGCCGCTGGAGTGGGGTTATCCCCGCCGGCGGCCCTTGTTTCAATTGATCTTCACGTTGGTTCGGTTGGATAACCACGATGTCGACTTGGCCGCAGGTACTGATCGATCTCTTCCGGCTCAGCATTTGGCTGCTGATCCTCGTCATCATCTTCGTACCGCTGGAGCGTCTCTTCGCAGTTCAGCCGTCAAAGCTTCTTCGCAAGGGGATCGGCGTTGACATTGGTTATTATTTTCTGAACAGCCTGTCGTCATCCGCGTTGATGAGTCTCCCTTTTGCGATGCTGGCGTGGGTCGCTCATCGAGGAGTCCCCACCTCCGTGCTTGAGGCGACTGCGTCCCTGTCGTTCGGGTCAAAAATCGTAGTTGGAATGGTAATTGGCGAAATTGGCTATTACTGGGGCCATCGCCTTTCTCACGAAATCCCTTTTCTCTGGAGATTTCACGCGATTCACCACAGCGCCGAACACCTCGACTTCCTTGTGAACAGTCGTGCCCATCCGGTCGACATGGTGTTTGGTCGTTTCTGTATGCTGGTGCCACTCTACGTTCTCGGACTGGCCACTCCGTTTGCCGAACCCGGTACGAAGGTGGCGATCGCTGCAAGCCTGATCGGCGGGTTATGGTCATTCTTCATCCACGCCAACATCCGCTGGCGCTTCGGTCCCCTCGAATGGCTGGTCTCAACACCAGCGTTCCACCACTGGCACCATACCAAAAGCGGGCCGATCAATCGAAACTATTCGTCCACTTTTCCCTGGATCGACAAGTTCTTCGGAACACTTTATCTCCCCAACGAATGGCCCGCCGACTACGGAATCAAAACCAAGATGCCCGACTCGCTCGCAGATCAACTGTTCTATCCAATAACGCCCGAACATGTTTCGACATCGGATGCATCCGTTTCGACATCGGAAACTCGTATCGAGGAGTCCGTTTCCGAGAATACCGCAACATCGGTTCAATGAGGACTGCCAGGTTCGGCCATGTCGTATTCCCACTCGTCTTCCAAGAAATGAATTGGACGGCGTTTTGTTTACAACTCGCCAAATCAACTCAACAATCGAGTTCTCGTGAATGGCGAGCGGACCTTTTTTCCCGTGGACCGGAATCGATAACCTGTTGTAACCACGTTGATGAGCCATTAACGAGGCAGGTCCGTTGGCTTGATGCTCAATTCTGAAGAGGGTCGCTGTGGCACTCGTTCGACAACGAAGACGGAAGAATTCTCACACGGATTGACGCCTCGCGGTTCAGGAGTCGTCCGTTCGCGAATGGTTACTCCCATGGACTGCATTCGAGCAATCGCAATCTGCTGCCACGAAGACATATAAGCAGATTCTCTCCAGCCATATTTGGGGTCTGGAGCGCCACCAAGCATTAACGGTGGTTGACCTGCCGGCAATCGCTTCATCGGGCCGACCCACCAGACTTTCCCTCCTCTGGCAAGTGTTGACTCAATCTTCTGAAGTTCTTTCTCAATAGCAACGACTGCTGGTAGAGGCATGACCTTCTCTTTCATTTCCTCACACCCCAGATGATGGTCGATATAATCCACATTCGGCAAATTGGTCCAGTCTGCATCCCCTTGATAATACCGGCCAAATGTGATTCCCACATACCACGGCGTGACGACCACCAGGTCGCCGGAGCGAGCCACCTTGCTCAAGTCGCGGGCGATCAAATCTGTTGTTGTCAGCCGGTATCGGACACGTGGAGTCACTTCGCATGCGATGATGATGCAGGCACAACAGGCCAATCCGACAATCAATGGCTGACGCTGCGGATGATGTCGTAACCACAAACCCATTCCCAGTTCAGTCGTCAGTGCGAGCAGTGCCAGCCAGGGGATGTGGTACCAGTGCGCGGTTTGTACGCCGAGATAACGCATGTAAAACCAGAAACCGAATGTTCCGATCCAGAAGAAGGCTGGCAGGAACGCCACCAGGTCCCGATCAATCGTAGACTCTTCGGATCGGTTGGCATTCCGTCCCGAGATACGCCGCAGCAACTCGATAAAGCCAACACCGCCGATCACCAGCCAAAGAAGAAATCGAAATGTACCGCCCCACTTGTACGTTGCAACAAATATTTTCCAAGGCAAAAACAGAGGAGTCGGGTCATGAACTGGAGAAACGACGCGCGTCAGCCTGGGGGCAACATATAAGGCATATGGGACCATACTTGCCGCAGCGAGCAGACCAATCAGCATGAAACCCAGACAGACGCGAAATCGTCCTTGGCGAACAGCGACCAGTCCGCAGGCGATAAACGCCGCCGCGAGCAAAAAGCAATTCGTGAATAACGACTGGACTGCAAACAATGATGCGATTGTCAGCTCAAACCATCCCCATGCGGACGGATGCTGAAGCGTGCGCCAGGCGGTCCCGATCATGATCAGAAATCCAATGATGCCCAGTCCATATCCGCGGACTTCGCCTCCAAATACGATCAAACTTGGATCGAGCCCCAGCAGGACCATCATCCACCAGGGAAATCGAATGCCGAATTGTCGTGCTGACCACCACATCGCCGGGATTGTCGCCAGGCCAATTAAGAGCCCCAAGACTCGTACGGACGCGTCGGTATTGCCAAACAGAGCGATCCAGCTTCGTAACAGTGATTGCCAGCACATCGGCAGAGAATCGTTTGTCAGAACAAAAAACAGGTCATTCGCAGGCATCGTCGCCACATTCACGCTGTGAACCTCGTCTCGCCATAACCCTCCTGCGGATGAATAGGCAATCAAACGCAGGGCAACCAGTGCGCCAACGACCAGTAGTTGCGGCAGGACTTGCCGGACTCGGTATTCTGATGGGGGCAGGGCCGTTGTTGATTCTGTCATGCCAATACTTCCGTGAAGCAATTTCTCCTCCTGATAAAGTCAGAACAAGTAAGCCAGTTCGCACTTGGAAGCAAGACCAGATTGATCCCGTATTTCGCTTCACGCTCCACCGATTCGGTGTAAAACTTCCACTTGACGTAAATGCCGATTTCATCGAAGTTCGTGGAAAATCATGATCGATGTGAGACCGGGCGAAGTCCGAACATGACTCATCTACACACACCGCCGTCGATTCCCATAAGGAACCCTCAACAAAATCTGATTCGAGTGTCGCTGGTTGTACCGGTCTACCGTGGCGCTCCATACCTTCGCGATCTAGTCAACGCAATGGCACAGGTTCGCCATGAATGGGAAATCCAGTCCGCACCTTTTGCGCTCGCAGAAGCGATTTTTGTAGATGATGCGTCGACCGATCACTCCATTGACATCTTGGAAGAATTGAAGTCACAACATACGTGGGTGCGGGTTCTGCAATTGTCTCGCAACTTTGGTCAACATCCAGCGACCGTCGCAGGGATTCTCCATTCCAGCGGCGACTGGGTCTGTACTCTCGACGAAGATTTGCAGCATCCGCCCGAGTGTATCCCCGCATTGCTCACATATGCAGTGACTCACTCGTTGGACGTTGTTTACGCAAAGCCAATTAACCCGGTTCATGAATCACCTCTTCGCGACATGGGATCGCGACTCTTTAAATCGCTGAACCGACGTCTTGCTGGAAATCCTCACGTCCGTCGCTTTAACAGTTTTCGCTTCATCCGGGGAAGCGTCGCACGTTCGGCCGCTGCCGTGTCGTCGGCCGAGACGTACTACGATATCGCGCTGTGTTGGTTTACGAATCGCATCGGACGATTTCCTCTGGTCTTGAAGGACCGGCGTTTTATTGACCAGCATCAAAGTGGTTACAACTTTTGGGGACTGTTGCGCCACGCGCGACGAATGCTGGTGTCATCAAAAGTCGACGTGTTGCGTGCGGGTGCAGCCGTCGGGTTCATTGCACTTCTGGGCGCGATGGGAATCGGTGGGCTCCTGTTGTTTTGCAAACTTCTCTTTCCTGATCTGATTCAGGTTCAGGGTTGGACCTCCCTCAGCTTGATGATTCTCTTCTTTGGCGGACTCAGCTCGTTCATGATGGGGATTGCACTCGAGTACATTCTGATTATCTTGATGAAGACGCAGGGACAGCCGACCTTCCTGGTCATCGACCGCTCTCAGGATCAAACGCTCAAAGGCTGGCTTGAACAGCGGAGAGCCGCATGATCCTGCTGACAGCCAACCACTCAGCGACAAGTCGATCGCCGTGCGCCGTCCTGTTGTTTGGTGCTGGCATGGTCGGCTCCGCGATTTCCACACAGTTACAGCAGTCTGGCAGCTTGGACTCAACGTTCATGCCGTTGGATTGGGGCCCAACTGACTTGTTTGCGGGTCAGTTGATGGCGATCGAGGCACGACTCACGGAATTCCTGTCTGAGGGGCCACCTGCTTCAAATCGAGCGGGTGGCCTGCACTTCGTGTGGTGTGCCGGACAAGCGGGCTTCTATTCAACCGAAGAACAGGTTTCACGCGAACTGAACCGATATCAGGACGTTTTGCAAACGATTGAACGGATCGTCGACCGATTCCCTGACATTCCCGCGAAAATGATCTTAATCAGTTCCGCCGGCGGACTGTTTGAAGGACAACGGGGCGTCACAGTCGATTCCATCCCCGCCCCCAGTCGACCTTACAGTCGTCTTAAACTGGCGCAGGAAGAGTTGCTACTTGGGAGTCGAGCTTTCCCAAAAAAAGAGATTTATCGACTCACGTCGGTTTATGGTTACATTCGTACTCATCAGCGACGGGGCTTAATCCCGACACTGGTGGCCAACGGCCTGTGTCAGCGACCCTGTCAAATTACAGGCTACTCGACGACGATTCGAGACTATGTCTGGATCGAGGATGTCGCTGAATACGTCTCGCGCACAGTGATGAGTGGGGCTTCCGCCGGCCAGGACCGCGTGGAAATACTGGCCTCCGGAAAACCTTCTTCGATCCTGGAAATTCGACAAATTGTCGAAAACACGATCAGTCGTTCTTTGTCTCTACATTACTCGCTCGACGCCGCCAATGGTGACGCGATGTCGTTCGACGCCGGAGTGCTGCCTGAAGATTGGCACCCCAGCGAACTGTCAACAAATGTTCGTAAGATTGCAATCGATGCTTTGCATCGACAAACCTTATTCCTGGGATTGTGATGGACTTCAACGACTATACGTCGACTTATGTCAAAGAAATCGAAAAGTCTGTTCCTCTGGTAGGACAGAATCACCGTGTTTTTCTGGCTGAGAAAGCATCGCAACTCGTCCGTTTGGCTATGCAACATTTCGGGGACGTCAGCCGATTGCGCGTCCTTGATGTGGGATGTGGAATCGGCCTGATGGAACACGAATTGCAAGGTCAATTCGAACGACTCGTCGGAGTTGACATTGCCGATGAGGCTTTGGAACTGGCCCGTGAGACGTTTCAGGATTCAGAATTCATTCACTACGACGGTGTGGTCCTTCCGTTCGGTGACGAAGAGTTTGATGTGGCATTCGCAGTCTGTGTTTTCCACCACGTTCCTCCCGACCAGAGACAGCAGTTGATCTGCGAAATGACTCGGGTTGTTTCTCAAGGGGGGCTGGTCGTCATCTTTGAGCACAATCCTCTAAATCCGGTGACGCAATGGATTGTGTCACGCTGTGAAGTTGACCGGGACGCGATCCTTTTAGGAAGACGCGAGACGTGTCAACTCTTTTCCAACGCGGGAATCGACCGATTGACGCAAAAGCAGATCCTGTATTTTCCGTGGAGAGGGCGATTCTGGACTTGGTTGGAATCCTGCATTTCCTGGTTGCCACTGGGAACTCAATACTACGTTGCAGGCAGCAAACCGATGGCGTGAAACGATTTCCGGAATTGACCGAAACGATGTAAGAAAATAAAAAGCGGCCCCGTCCACATCGAATAAACAGGGGCCCGTTTTTCGAATTCGATCCCTAAATGCCTTAATCCCCTGTATGAGGTAAGTCGTGTCGCGTGAGTCCCCTGCTGAATCGTCAGTTGCGACCACATCGGCAAAAACGTCGACCATTTCGATCGCCATGTGTACTTACAACGGTGAACAGTTTCTCAAGGAGCAAATAGAGTCGTTTCTTAACCAATCCCGGTTGCCGGATCAGCTTGTTATCTGTGACGACGGATCAACCGACGCGACTCGATCATGTCTGAAAGAATTCGCTCGAACGTCACCATTTCCTGTCGAGTTACGTTTCAATACCAGGACGCTTGGGGTGACACGGAATTTCGAGCAGGCTCTGATCCTCTGCACGGGAGACTACGTTGCCCTTTGTGATCAGGATGATCGCTGGCATCCCGCAAAACTACAGCGTCTTGCGGAGTTACTGGACGCCAATCGCAATGCGGGATTCGCTTGCACTAATGCCGAGTTGATCGACAAACGCGGTCGATCGTTAAATCGTACGCTCTGGGAAATCCAACGGCTCAATCCCCCCACGCTCTATGGCCAACTTCCGTTTGAACGCCGTGATTATCTCGTACGCAGTAACTGCGTGACGGGCGCAACAATGATGCTGAGACGGGATCGTCTGTGGCAGTGTCTGGCACCCATTCCGCCCAGTTGGATACACGATCATTGGCTGGTCGTTCTCTGCGAAATCCTGAACTACAAAGGATGCATGTGTCCCGAATTATTGACCCAATACCGGCTGCATCCGGGACAAACGATTGGAGTGAATCCTCGGACGTTGTTCCGCAAACGAGTTTCCGCAACGGAAAAAAGCAGGAAATTTCTTCAACGCGAAGAGCGATACCGTGACCTACTTTTTCATCTCGAACACCGAATTCTACCCGTGATACCCGAAGCCTTCTTCTGGAATGAGGTGATTCATGAGGCGCAACGGAAGCTAATGAACCGAATCGAGGCCGCGAAGCTTCCCTGGTGGCAACGCGAATGGAACCGCATGATGGGCGGAATCCGACGCGTCGCCTGACCCGGAAAATACTCGATCAACGCTTGCCCAGATTTTTCTCTCGACGCTTAGTACCGTACGACGGTTCATCCTTCTTCTCAGCCCGGCCCGTTTTTTCCGTTGCTCGCAACCTTTTCCAAAAGCTTTGCGCGACGATGGAAAACTTCGCGCAACGATAGCGATTTACCGGTGCGTTTCGCGGTCACTCTGTCACCAAATCTGCACGACTATGGACACCCCACCGTGATGGCAATCAATTGGCTTCTATTAACAGTTGTTTCATATTTTGCTGTTGACATGCTGCGTCAATCATTGTAGTTTTTTGTCGTCAGTTTGTATTTTGTAAAATGAAAGAGCAAGACTCATGGTTGTTTGGCCTGAAGTCGAGCTGAAGCGGCGATAATGCGGTCATGAGAGAGTAGAAAGATCAGGGCACCGATTTCATTCTTGATCTGGTCTACCTTCTCCTGTCAACTTTCTGAGCCGTTTTGGCTCCGTATTACAGCGACTTTGATCTTTGAAAATTCGGAATTAATTTAACTCGGGCAGGCGGTCCGTGCGGGTTCGTTGTTTGGCGGTTGTATTTTTTCGTGTTTTCGTACTTTCGTGTTTTGGTGATCCTCCTGGTGATTTCGCTTTCCGCGAATTGAGGATAAAGTCCGATCGCGAAAACACGAAAGTTCGAAAACACGAAATTAATCGAACCTGATCGAAGTCGGTCGAACTGCGTCGAACTCGATCGAACTCGAACACCCCTAAAAACGGGAAAATATTCGCGGAAACCCTACGAATTACGAGAAATGGTCGAAGTCGGTCGAACTTGATCGAACTTTGACACCAAATTTCTCGGTGGCCGGATGATTGCCGAACGGAAGAGAAGAATTTTGAACAGAAGGTAAGCACGGTAACTAAGGGAAGAAAATGATCAAGTTGATCAAGTTGATCAACTTCAACTCTTCCAAAAGACTATAAAACAGGGAACTTGATCAAGATGATCAACTTGATCAACTTGATCAACTTGATCAACTTGATCATCAAATTTTTCGAGGGGATTGCGACGAGTATTTTGTTTGGAATGATCGAACTCGGGTGAACTGGAACGAACATTTCGATACGAAGGTGCTCATGCCTGACGAAGGTACGGAACGAATGCGGAAGCCGGCACTGGTACAATTTGTCGGCTATCAGTTTTACCGAGTCTCGATACCAAACAATGGGGAAATCAAATGCGAGAAAAACTTCGACCGTGGATCCCAGCGATGTTTTGCGCCTGCATCAGCGTGATTACGATAATTACGAATCTGGTTCTCGCTTTCACACTTCGTATGCCGCCCTCAAGTATGCCGCCCTTAAGCATGGATTTTATTTTTTTTTGCAACATGCCAATTTGTTTCTTTATGGTTGGTGAATTTCTTTCGACGCTACGAAAAGAAAATCTCGCCCTCCGAACACGCGTAGACGAATTGTCGTCACAATTGGCCTCCAGGGCCGTTGAGACATAGGTTGGCCGATCAGCGTCCAGACAAACTTGGAACAGACGCCTGCGCTTCGACTGAATTAAAGACCAAATCGAAACTTCATCTCTGCGTTGCATCGCTGTGGTTTCACGACGACAGACGTTGATTTCTGGCAACATCGATTGTTCGCGAATGTTGACATTGATCGTGAATTCACATCCAGTCGTGACGGTTAAATGCAAGAATCGATCACCGGCGAATCGTGGCATCAGGTTTGCAAACCTCTCACCTGTCGTGATCAGTATTTCCTGTTCAAGGCGGCTATTTGGGTACGGTGTTTGGCTGTCTCGGTAAAACATTCGTCGGGATATTACCTGCGAAAACTTTCGCAGTGCTGCGACGTGTTTGAATCGAAGCAACCAGTTCCGCCGCAATTTGCAAAGCGATGTGAGGTTAAGATGGTATCTCGGGATTTCGGACTTTCTGCAAAATCACTTGCGGAACTCGCACTTGTCGTCTCACAGGTCGCCCCAAGTCTATTAGATGCAACGGTCACTCCTCCTGTTGAGTCACTGCAGGCATTCTGGCGAAGCAATCGAATGCTCCAGAAGCGATGGCAGAATGAATTGAATGTCGAGACAAATGCCGGTGTGCCGGATATCGAATTACTTGAACGGCTCGCCCCTCGCGTTTTTACCAGTGAGATCCTCGTTCGAACATTCAGCACGTTGCTGGCTTCGCTCGATCAACAAAACGGGGCCGATGATTTGTCTCGGGTGGCTCGCAATGTTGTCAGTGGACTTCTCCAGATTCGATTGACCATTTTTTCACGGCTTCTCGATGTCCCCGAGAAATTTCATGGTCGCGTGCTGAAAATTGACCGATTGCGTCGCCGCTGTGATCGATGGACGGATCTTCTGATTGGCACCATCGCAATCAGGAACGATTGTTTTGAATTCGCATTCGATCCAGATCGAGCACGTGACTTCGGAGAAGAGGCGATGTTCGCCGATTCCGCAGACGGACCCAGGCCTTTTGAACATCTCGTCTCGGCTGGATTGCGCGTGACCTTCCTTCAGCATCTTTCGAGTCAGAGCTTCGATGAGCCTGAGTTTCTGAGTCTGACTCAGTCGATTCTTTCGAGCATTCCTTGTCAGACTTTACATCGTGACGGCTCACTGCGCAGTTCGCTCGAACGACGAATCTACGCTTCCTGCCGTTGACGACAATCCGTCATGTAGCGCCGCGACGATAACAAACCACGGCCAGAATAGTGCAGACACCAATCGTCAGGTAGAAGAACGTTCCATCGGCAGGACGAATTGGTTCGATCGTATCGGCCGTTCCAGGACGCGTCGATTCGTCATTGGCAGAATCGACTTCGTGAGTTGGGCTCACGTTTTCCACAACTTCCAACTCGGGTAACGTACCGGTTCCCTCGTCTGGTTCGAACGTCGTCCTGGGGGAATCGGACGATACCGCGAATGACACGACTCGGTCGGATCGCGCCGGAGACAATTCGAGCCCCGGTGACTTCTGAACCGAAATACTCGAAATCCCTTCGACAGAACTGTCTTGTTCGTCGGAATCCGGAGGCAAGGGGATTGAGGTTACGCTGGCGGGTTCAGTGTTCCCCAGCGAAACACTGCGATTGGCCATGACGACTGCGTCATGCGGAGCAGAAAATTCCGACGATCGACTGACGGATTGAGAATCGTCGTGAGCGTTCGCTGCCGGCCCCAGTGTTATTACCTCCCGAGCGCGTCCATCAGCTTGTGCTGTTGGTGCTGGAGATTTTTTCTCGCGACGGAAAAATGCGGACCAATTACGGTTCTTACGGGTCAGAACTTTCAATTCTTTTTCGGGCGAATTCGAGGAGACGTCGTTACCATTTGCTGCGGGAACCAGATCCGCTGCGACTGGTTGCTCGGGCTTAGTCTGCTCTTCCAAAACAGGCTGATCGGCAAGACCTTCTAACTGACCATCGATCCGACGAATAAGATCGATCGGACGAACTTCGTCTGGCGAATAATCGAGTTGTGCAGCGTCACCCGTTTCCTGTGCCAACAGGGCCACTTCCCGAGCCTGTTGAAGCTGGCCAATTTCAATCAATCGATTCGCACGTGAAAGTAACGAGTCAACCCGGAATCGCTCTTCGAGCATTGTCACGCTTCGTTGTGGGAGCGACTGAGCTTGCAAAGCATCGTCTGAAAGCGCGGCGTTCAGTCGATCCAGGGGTGAATCAACTCGATCTTCATTTAACGGCCGGGAATTCGGTTCTGGAAGATCAGAGTTTTCTGTCGAAGGCTGGCCATCGGTTAGCCAGTGTTCCGATCGACCGAATGGGGTCGTCAAACGCGAAGCCTGTGGTTTTGTCCTGCTGGATGCCAAATCCACGGTTTCGGTAGAATCGAGTTGATGGTTGTTATCGCTCTTGATCGCGACGTTGGCCGCAACAGCAGGTTCAGCCGGTTTTTCGGCCTTCGCTGTTGCTGACTGACCGTCTTTATTCGACCAACGAACGGGCGGCACCTGCTGCCAAAGCGACTTAATCGATGGTCGTGCCGTCGAACAGCCATTTTCACTGGCAACCACGAACAACAGACCAAGGATCATCGCAATTTGGTTGTGGTGAAATCTATTTGCCCTGAAGGATGTCGAATGATCTGCCAAAGCAACTCGTCCGAAGAAGCTTGCGCGAACGAAGGATCACAGATTAGTATCGACCACACCGACTTTTTGGCTGAAAGAAAAATGAATCAAGAAGTTGACACGCGACGTTACCCGGCGATTTTTGCCGATTCTAGTAGAAGCCGACGTCGACAATTCGCCTGCCACAGACGTGACGCCGCTGGAAGCCTCGACTAAACTTCGTTGCCGAGCGGAATGTTCTGCCGGACGCATCGCCGATGTGCGTACAACCTACCCTCATAAATCGCAATCTTTCATGACATCACGCGATGCGATCCTTGCGGCCGTCCGTCGTCAATTGCCGCAATCATCCCCACTGCCGGAACTTGACGGTCACTGGATTTCCTACCCAGATCCGCTGGCTCAGTTTGCATCTGTCCTGGAAATGATTGGTGGCCGCTGTATCCGAGTCCCTGTGGAATCGGAAATTGCCCGCGAACTGATCTCGCTGCCCCAGTTCACTTCAGCAAAACAAGTGCTGTCACTCGTTCCTGGAGTAGTAACCGGTACCGTCAGCATGGATCTGATTGACGACCCGCACAAGCTATTCGATGTCGACTTTGCAATCTTGCCTGGCGGCATTGCAGTCGCTGAAAACGCTGCCGTCTGGGTGAGCGATGAAAAAGTCAAACATCGAGTGATCTATTTTCTGTGTCAGCATCTGGCGCTCGTGGTTCAATACAGCGATCTGGTCGATAACCTCTATCAAGCTTATGAGCGTTTGAAAGTGACATCATCACCCTACGGTGGCTTCATCGCAGGTCCATCAAAAACAGCAGACATCGAACAATCACTCGTGATCGGAGCACATGGCCCGCGTTCGATGACGGTCTTTATCGTTGGGTAAGCAGCCTTCATGATCGGAAAATACATCCCCGGAATCGCTCAAAGGAATTTCCTTGGCAGATCACACCACGTCTGACCGCGATGAAAGTGGACCACTGACACTGTGGGACGCGGTCAGCCTTGTCGTTGGAATTGTCATCGGCAGTACGATTTATAAGACTCCAGGGACGATCTGCAGTAATGTTTCCGGTCCCGGTACGATGATCGGATTATGGGTTTTGTGCGGTGTCCTCTCGTTCGTCGGGGCGCTTTGCTATGCGGAACTCGCGACGACGTATTCTCGATCCGGCGGCGAGTACAACTATCTGACACGTGCGTTTGGTTCGTGGGCCGGATTTCTGTTTGGCTGGTCACAATTGGCCATCATTCAGACGGGTAGCATCGGTGCGTTGTCTTACGTCTTCGCCGAATACGCAGCCGAAGTCGTTCAAGCTCCCAAGTCTTCGGTTGTCTGGTTTGCTTTGGGGGCCGTGTCTGGTCTGACGCTGCTCAATATGCTGGGTGTTCATGCTGGAAGGCATACACAAAAGGCGTTAGTTGTCGCCAAACTATCAGGTTTGCTGTTCCTGATCGTGGCAGGACTGACATCGAATTCGGATGTTTCCATGGCGGCAACAAAGCCGATCAGTGGTCCCGGTTGGTCACTGGCAATGATTCTGGTTCTGTATGCCTATGGTGGATGGAATGATGCCGCTTTTGTCACGGCGGAAGTTCGTAATCGTTCCCGGAATATTCCACTCGCGCTTCTGTATGGACTGGGGTTGATCGTTGTGGTTTACGTACTTGTTAACCTCGCCTACTTGCGTGCATTAGGATTTGAAGGACTCCGAAATTCACAGCGGCCTGCTGCCGATGCACTTTCTGCCGCCCTGGGCGACAATGCAGGTCGAGCGATGAGTCTACTGGTCATGATTTCAGCCTTGGGTGGTTTGAACGGCCTGATCCTTGCGGTCTCGCGAGTTCACGCCACAGTCGGCGCTGATCACGCCATGTTCTCGCTGCTTGGCCGCTGGTCAGAACGAACAAAGACACCGGTCTGGTCGCTGCTTGCTCAAGGGGTGATTACGGTCTTGATGATTCTCGGTGTTGGAACGGAATCGGGACGATCAACGATCGACACCACACTTCAACGTGCGTCGCTGAGTCGCATTCCCTGGGATCGTTACTACGGTGGATTCGATACGCTGTTTGCCGCGTCAGCTCCAATCTTCTGGTTATTCTTTTTGAGTACCGGAGTCGCGTACTTCGTCTTGAGGGTTGTTGATCGTGATCGACCAAGACCATTTACGGCTCCCTGGTTTCCGCTCTGTCCCCTGTTGTTTTGCGGGATGTGCGGGTTTGGACTGTACTCAGCCGTGAACTATGCCGGTCCGCTATTGCCGCTGATTGCGATTCCGTTTGCGCTCGGCCTGCCGTTGTTTTTTGTCAGCCGGTGGCTCGGACGAAGTTCGTCGAATCAGACTGTGTGACGATTCTTTGCTACGGGTTACTTCAACTGTTGTTTCAGCCACTGATAGGATTCAATGCGCTGTGCTTCCGGAAAATCATGAAGCGCATCGGGGGTCGCGAGTTTCAACCGATCGTTGGCATCGTAGAGTGAAAATACGGATTCTGCTTTTTTAAAGGCTTTGCGAACCCCTTCAACTTCAAAATTACTGTCATTGATGGGTGAATTGGAATAGCAGCCTCGTGGTGCCAGACCCGCCAGAATCTCGTAAAAATCAAATGGAACTTTGTTCGGATCGTTTTGGTACTGATCACGGATTCGCGGCATGTACCGATCGCTCGTCCAGCCTTTCAGTTGACCCTTATAGTAATCGTGAAAAGGCGTAAATCCGCAACTCGTCACCACAGCCTTAAGCCGGCTATCAAAAAATGCCGTGAACAACGCGTTGTGTCCACCGAGTGAATGTCCAATGACACCGATTCGATTCTTATCGACCTGAGGTAGAGTTTCGAGAAGATCCACGGCTCGAATGTTATTCCAGATTGCTTTCATCGACCCACTGGCATAATGAGCCCCTTGAGTCTTGAAGTCATAACGATACTCTCCGAATGAAGGATAGTCTGGCGCGATACAGACAAATCCCATTTCCGCTAACTCATGTGCATAACGCAAAGCCTGCAATCCACCCAATCCCACTGGTTCGTCTTTTCCAACATTGTTTGTCTGATGAAGGCAGAGCATGGCGGGGGCTTTCGTCATCGGGGGAATTTGGCGAGGAATTAAGATCCACGCCGGGACACGGTCGTTCGGCTCCGGTGTAAACTTCACCTTCCGTCGAATGTATTTGTCAGTCAGTTCCTCAGAAACGATTTCGACATCCAGCGGGACCCGCTGCGTCTCATCGGGAAGTGCTCCCATGACCAGTTCGATATTCGCCCGAATATGCTTCAGACGCTCTTCCCATTCGGCCTTCGTTGTGATCGGTCGCTCGCCGCCGTCTGCATCGCGCAAGACCAGCAAATTCGAGTGATCCGGGTAAGGAACCGCATTGGATTTAGGTACATCGGCCCAAGCAATCATCGGTGAAGCGAACAGCATTGATACCAGCAACAACCATTGTGATCGTTGCTGATCGATCTTGTTCTGCCTGGTTGCTCCAGCCATTACTGCCGAATCGGGATTGACAGTCTTGAGGTTTTGGTTGAGATTCCGCCCGAACAAGCACGGTTTGAATCGCATATTTATCTCGTTATTTTCTGAGTTCTCATGAGTGCAACCTGCTCGGTGCCAGCGTCAGCTTCTTCGACGACTCATCGGCCCGTGACTCTGTCGCGGTCCAGTGGCGCGATGGCGCTGACAATCCGTATCGTGGGAGCAGGTGGCATGTTTCTCAGTCACATCGTACTTGCGCGTAGTCTAGGTGTTGCTGGATTTGGCGAATATTCGCTGGCCATTGCCTGGCTTCAGGTTTTAACGGTCGCTGGTAAGCTCGGCCTGGATAATACATCTCTCCGTTATGTTTCTGAATACGTGACCAGAAATGAAAACGGTAAGCTGCGGGGATTCATAAAACAATCGACCCGAGCAGCCTTATTGGCCAGCGGCACCGTTTCGACCGTTGTCATTGCAACGGTTTTCAGCTTTTGGATTTCGATTGGTGATGGAATGGCAGGCTGCCTGATCGTCGCCGCATTGATGATTCCATTGATCTCACTGCGGCAGATTCAAGAGGCAAGCCTGCGTGGCGTCGGTCGGCTTTTTGAAAGCCAAATCAGTACCGTCGTCTGGCCACTCCTTTTGTCACTCCTTGCATTCGTTGTCTGGCAAACTTCATCGTCAGGCGTTTCCTCGTTGACGGCGTCGATACTCCATTTGATCGCGATCCTCGTCGTCTCGATGATGGTTTTCCTGTTTCAGCGACAACAGGCATTTCGCATCGACCAGACTTCAGCAATGGAATCGTGTCGGCAACAGTGGAAGCACACCGCGATGGCCTTTCTGTTTGCGGAAGGATTGATTGCCCTGAAAAGTCGTGCCTGTGTTGCCCTGGCGGGAATGTTATTGGACCGCGAGGCGGTCGGGCTTTACGGTGCGATGGAGAAATTCGCCGATGTTTCGCTGCTGGCCAGTCAATCACTGGGTCTGATTATCGCACCCCAATTCGCCTCTCTTTATGCGGCAGGTCGCTACCCGGAAATGCGTCGGCTTATGCGACAAGGCCAGTTCCTGGGCCTGGCATTTACGCTTCCCGTTGCAATAGGCGTCGCGTTTTTCGGAGATTATGTGTTCTTACTACTGGGGCCTGGATATCGAGCAGGCTGGACGGTGTTGATGGCCTTGCTCGGTTCGGCATGCATCGCGTCGTTCTCGGGACCTGCTGCCTATGTGTTACAGATGACAGGAGGCGAACGAACGATGCTCCTGATCACGGCTGCCAGTGCCGCGACAAATATTCTGCTCAGCCTTCTTCTGATGCCAGCTTATGGAATCCTCGGACTGGGGATTTCGCAAATGGCAACCAGCCTTGTCTGGACCATCGGCGTTCGTTCGTGTCTTGCCTGGCACCCCGCCTGGCAGAAGTCCATCTCCCACGCGAATCAGAACGAGGTCTCCCGATGAGAATGATTTGGCTCTGGTTCATCGCAGGCATTATCATTTGGCCCATCCATTCCACGGTGGCAACAGTGGGTGATAAGCCTATCGATATGATGATTTCGGATGCATTGGTATTTCTGATTCCGATCTCATACATCTTTATTCGAACAACACCAACGCGTGAGCAGTGTCAATCTGCTAAAGCCCCAATCCTCTGGTACAGTCTGACGCCAACTCTGGCTCTGATCTGTGTTTTGTATATGACCGCTGTCGCAGGGATCGGACTCGGCATGTCCGGCGAAACGGTGCGAATCTTTTCGGCGTTCAAGTTGGCCAAGCCGGTTGGATTCGTTCTTTTGGGGTTGATGCTGGGTTCGTGGACCGATCCGATCGAATTCATTGATATCCTCAGCCGCGGGTTCGGTATCCTCGCCGGTTTGTCCTTTTTCTTTACCTTAACCGAACCAAGCTTTCCTCTCGGCGAATGGGGAAAATATCTTTTTGAATTTGAACTGAGCGGCTATCCCAATTCTCCGATGAGCTTCTATGCCGTGCTGGTTCCTCTGTTAATTGCAGCGGCAGACACAAGCAAGAATCGATTATTGCAATTGATCGGGTGGGGACTATCGGCATCAACGGCCCTGATCATCGTCGGTTCCATGTCCCGTTCATCGACACTTGCCTTGTTTTTCGGAGCAGTGCTTTATCTGGCAATGACCGGTCGCCAGGCGCTTCTGGTCGGAAGCTTCGTTGCTCTGACGATCATGAGTATTGTCGGGTTTGGTCTTTTTTCGGCGCTCAAAGATACGGAAGTCGTTTCCGTACTTTCAGAACGAGTCCAAGATCGCGTCAACCGAAGTACTGAATCTGACGATCCATCGTCAGGTCGATTTGACATCTGGGAATTTGCTTTAGAGTTGTCCGCAGAAAAGCCCATTTTCGGCTACATGTTCGAATCGTTCTCTCGGTACACGGGAGACGTCGATACGCCACATCAGCAGTACTTGGAAGTTTTGTATAAGTGCGGTGGCCTTGGTCTTTTGTTTTACTGTTCGGTACTGGGAAGTTGCCTGATGGTGACACGTAGGCTCCTGCGATTAACCACTTTGGGCTCTCCTGCGTGGTATCGACTGCATGCGATGGTATCAATGCTGGTTGCGGTGCTGCTTGGAAATCTCACGCAACCGAATCTGACATATTCTCTCACCGGGAACATGGTGTTCCTGATGTTTGGCACTCTCTGCAGTTCTCGAGCTGTGGTGTCAGCCTCATTACCTGACTTCAAACCACGAACGATGACGACACGGGCCGCCCCACTGCCACTGCGAAGAGTTGCGGCATAACGTTTTTTGCAATGAAGAATGGAATCGACATTGGACACCAATAAACCCGCGATTGCTGCCCCCAGCGGAACACGTCCGCTCCCTTTTGCGGACCACATCCGGAACCAATTTGAAAGCCTGCGGCGACAACCGGAACTGGCATCCGACATGGATTGCTTTCGTACTGGAGCGACGCTGTCGTCGATTCGTTACATCGCTCACCCGCATGGCCTGCACGTCGCGCGATGGCTGAAAGTCTTGTCACACACGAAAACACGCATTGCGATCGATACGGCAAATCCGGTCCCCGCGTTTGCCAATGAATACGTCTCGGCGATCCCTTTGCTGCCTCGATGGCTGCGTCTTCCGATGACTCTACGGTACTTTTTCAGTGGATTGGTATTACGATTCCTGGCCACACGTCCGTCAAACGAATTGATTCACGCTCACTGCGCTTCAGGTAACGGTCTAGTGGCATGGATGAGTGGCCGTCGATACGTCCTGGGGACCTATGGGTCGGAAATCTACGGTGCAAAAGAGCGAGGCAGAATCTATTGCTGGTTGCTGAAGAAGATCCTGCAAAAAGCAGAACGAATTTCCGTAGGCTCACTGGAAAGTATCAAGATCCTGGTCGAGGAATATGATATTCCCGCCGAACGGATCTACTTCTTTCATCTTGGGTATGACGACACCAGCTTTCGCCCGCTGGGCCATTCTCACCGGATGCAATTGCGCCAGGAACGACAACTGCCAACCGATGAACTGATCTGGGTAGTGAACCGTCGGACCGATCCACACTACCGAACGATGGAAGTCGTCAATGGCTTTCTTGAATACTGTGAAAACGGCGGGATCGGACGATTGATTCTATTGTGCGGCGATCATCAGCCGGAATACACAAAAGCAATTTGTGACGTGATTCAATCGCATGCCGCTGGACACCGAGTCGTTGTCGTGGAGCGGATGCTCTCGTCAAACGAACTTGCGTCCTGGGTCCAGTTGGGTGACTACAGTCTGTCGGTTCCGAAGACTGATAATTTCTCGGTCTCAACGGTGGAATCCATGGGATGCGGCACAGCACCGATTCTGGCGAATCTCGAAGGGTATAGCATGTTGCGTGCTTGTCCTTCTGTCCGCTGGATGACCCGGTTCGAACCAGCCGACTTCGCAGCAATGTTCGCCGAGACCGCCAAGTCATCGCCATCCGCGCTTGAGGCTCAAAGAAAAGAATGCTTTCAATTTGTTCAGGACGGTTATTCAACGGATGGGGCAATCCGTGACATCGCTGCGTTCTACCTGGGAAACCGACAACGACAAGCCGCCATCCTGAAACGTGCAGCGTAATCATGGGTCCCATTAGTCTCATAAGTCCTATCAGTCCCATTCCTTTATTTCATAGGACTTATGGGAAGAATAGGACCGATAGGACAAGAGCCATCACTGATACCCAATCTTCATTTTGGAGTTCCACCGAATGATCGATGATGTTGTCGGGCGGTCTTCCGTCGATCGCGTTCATTTGATGGACATCCAATCGCGTGAACCCTCGCCCCCCGTGTTTGCGGGTCCCGCAGATGCGATTTTGTTTGGTGCTGAATGGGCATTCCGACAGATTTATTGGCGTAGTGCATGGCTTCGCGGTTGGATTAAACGCGCGAAATCAAAAAAAACTCCCGTGGCTCAAGTCGCCGATAAACAGGCGTTAATCGACTATTTGCAGACGATTGGTGTTCGGGCGGGCTCGTTGGTAATGGCTCACACTTCGGTGTCCGGTGTATCGCTTAATTGCGGGGATTCGTTAGCCGGTAAGAGTCAAAATTCGATGCAGGTCGCCCACGAACTGGTTTCAGTTCTGCTTGGTCTCGTTGGCGATACGGGGACGCTCGTCATGCCGACACACCCGGTTTACAAAACTCGACCAGCCACCGCTGGAACGACCGAACGCCCAACGCCCTCAGTCTATAACCCGTTGACCACGCCTTGTGGTGTGGGACTGGCAAATGAATTATTCTGGCGTCGGTCGGGAACTATGCGCAGTCTGTTTCCACATAACACGCTGGCCGCACATGGCCCGCTGGCGACGGAACTTTTGCACGACAATTTGAACGAGTCCAAACCGCTGGCGCATGGAATCCATTCGGGATACTACCGCTTCTGTCAGCGAAACGGGTTGCTGGTGAGCGTCGGTGTGCCGCTCGCCAGTTGCTTCACGCTGGTTCATGTCGCTGAGGAATCTCGCGATCAGCAATGGCCAGTCAAGGATTTTTTTGAAGAGCGTGATTACATCGTTCGCCATCAGGGCGTTGACCAGACTGTGACGATTCGGAAAACCCGGACAGAATTCATGATGTTCAGCCTTTGTATTCGCAAACTTCGCCGAGATCTGGTTCGTGCCGGAATACTTCATGAAGGTCGTGTCGGAACAGTGCGAGTCGACTGGGCGAATTCCTGTGAGATTTTTCAATTTATCTGCCAGCGAAATCGGACATCGACGTATCCATTTTTTGGTACGTCGCTGGTCCCAAGGAAGGAGCTAAATCGTGGCTCGTCCGATCATTGACAATCAGAAACACGTGACAACGACATCGGGGCGAGCACTTTTCTCAGCCGCGAATGGCGATCTTTACATCGGGCGTGGTTGTCAGGTCTTTCGTTCGCAAGACCAGGGGTTGACGTGGCAGCGTGATTGCTATGTCCCATCGTTCGGCTGGAAACATCACTGCTCGAAGTTCCGAGTTCTCGCTCGGCTTTTGCGTTGGTACATAGCAGCTCTGCATGTTCTTCCTGATGGAAGCCGGTTGGCGGTCGCTCGCGATGGCATCTACCGGGCGGCGGCAGGCGAACAGGCAATGACACGAGTATTTTCCATTCAGCGCGGTTCGCGTCCGCTGAATTTTTCCGTCGATGGGTCACGCGTTTTATTCGGAGAATACGGCAGCGGTCTTGAAGAGTGCGAAGTCATGATTTACGTCTCTGAAGATTGTGGCAGGACATTTCATGAAGGATTTCGGTTTCCCAAAGGAGACATCCGACATGTGCATCATGTCAAGGTCGATCCTTTCGAAGGCAACTACTGGGTACTGGTCGGTGACTTTGGGCGACAGACTGGGGTTGGCGTTTTGAGTCGCGATTTGAAACACCTTGAATGGCTTGGGCGCGGGACCCAGCGATATCGTGCCGTCTCGGCATTAATCGAACCAGACTGCCTGGTTTATGGCACTGACTCAGACCGAGACTACAATTTCATCGTCCGGTTAGATAAGAAAAGTGGCCGACTTGACGAGTTGATGGAAGTTGAAGGAAGCTCACTGTACTCAGCCCGGTTTGGCGATTTGCGAGTGATTTCGACTGCTGTCGAGCCCAATCCATATTGCCGTTCCCGCGATTGTACTTTATACGGAAGCTGGAACGGTGGAAATTGGCAGCGGTTGGCAAGTCATCGAAAAGACATCCTCAGCCCAGTCTACTTTCAATTCGGAGCGCTGGTGCTTCCTTACACTCAGGGGTCGTCGCCATCGGGGTTGATGTACAGTGGGCAGGCTGTCGAACGCTTGGACGGTCGCGTCGCACTGATCGGTTTGCAAACTGAAACGAAACAAATCGTTCGAGCGGCATAAATAACATCCGACCCGTAAACGAACAGTGACTGTCCTGGTTGTATTCGCGGTTTTCGGGACGAATTATTGTCTGATTCGGACAGATGCGATTCAACTTGATGCTACTTAATTTGAGGAGTCGAACATGTCGACATCGAACGCCGGTTCGAACCCGGAAAAGCTGACTGCAGAAGGCATTATTCTTTTGATTGCCGAGGCGCTGGATGTGCCCGCCTCAAAATTGAATGAAACCAGTCAGGCGATTGACGTCTCTGAATGGGATTCGATGGGAATCCTGACGATTCTCACCGTACTTGACCGCGAAGGGGTCAAGTGCGATATGGGCAACACAGAAGCCTTGCAGTCCATGAAGGGGATTATCGACGTCTTCCGCACTGCGGGGAGGCTTGAGTGAAGGTCTGTTAATGCAGTTCAGGGCGGAGATAGATAAAGCTTTTGCCCAACCGTCCACCGTAGTTGCCAGCCGAAATCTTCATCAGCCCCAGCGTGTCAACTGTGGCTGCGATGACCGCCTGCGTTCCGTCAGAAACGGTCTGTAGGTCGCGTCCATTAATGATGATTTCCATGATTGACTGGACTCCTTCCGGAACCTGCGATTGATCGCCCAGCTTGTCTTTTAATGTCGGGCAAAAGGGGTGGTTCGTACTGGCAAAGAGAAACGAGTACGCACTTCCCGCCTTGGAACCACTCGCGGCAACCCCACCGGGGAACGGGGCAATTGTCCCAGGAACATTTGCAAGCGCCGCCACACCCCGCTCGGCCGCCGCTAACGAGGCATCGACCGAATCCGCAAAGAACCAGAGATTGCCACCCATCACACCGTCAGCGTATCCAAACCGCCGATCAATGATGAATTCTCCACCCATGATCGGCAGGATCCAAACCTTGCGACCGTAACGTTCGGCTCGAAACTGGTGACCGTCGCCGAAAAGAGCAATTTTTCGGCCCAACTTATAGTAAGGATCTGTGTCAAGCAGGTTAAAGCAGGAAGCTGTGGGGCATGTCAGCACATTCTGACTCAGCCGATGCAGCAGCACCTTTTCCAGAAGTTTCTCACGATCCTTTTTGAAGCGAGGAACATGGAACTGAACGACCGCTCCAGGACGACCGTCGGGTGTGGCAAAGGATTCGTCTCCACCCGGTCCGACGTAGCGATCAATCCCTGCTTCACATTCACAAAAGATACTGCTGGAGGCATGTCCCGTGGCCGCATTGCACGCGTGGTCCAGCCACACGCGATCACGCGCAGTGATTAAAACTTCCGCATAAATACTCCGAAATCCTTCTGCGTACGTATCTTCTACGAAGGCGCGATGCGGTGTTGTCACGTGAAATGCCCAGGAATGAGAGTGATCGCGATTTACCTACGGCCAAGGCCATCGTAGCTGGCTTTTTCCGTAACGACTTTGTCCATAAAGACGTCGTGGTCCTGCATCGGAATTTCGTCAAACATCTGGCATTCGAACGCGAGAGCGACAAGAGGCGTATCGGGACGGGCATGTTCCAGCAATTTGTCATAGTACCCTTTGCCATGGCCGGTTCGACCCCCACGACGGTCAAATGCAACGCCAGGGACAATGATCAAATCGATCTCTTTGACGTCCACTTTTTTTGACGCAACAGTTCGCAACTCGTCCTTCGGCTCCAGAATCTTGTACATCCCGATTGCAAGCTCGTCATAATTCTCCAGGTGGAACAATTCCAGCTCACCATCAACGCAGTAAGGGACGACGATTTTTTTGCCGCCAGACAACGCATTGACCAGATCGTTTCTCGTCCTGACTTCGCTCCGAACGTCAATATAAAACAAAACCGTCTTCGCCCGTTGATATTCTGGCAATTTCATACATCGTGCGACGATTTCACGACTCAGTTCGTCTTTGTTCTCTTGAGCGTTACGATTGGCATGTGATTGTTCGCGGATCTGTTGCTTCCGTGATGACAAGACATCGGCTGGTTCAGTGGTCATCGATCTTATATGCTCCTTCTAACGGCAGTGGTGTAGTCCACAGGATAGCAAGGAACGTGTTCGCTACCAATCAATCGCGTCCGATTTAAAGATTCGCGAGAAAATTGAAATTTCACAGGCGAAACATGATTCGAGACGGTTATTTCGATCAGCGGCCCGTCATTCAAATTGTCGGGGCACGGACACACAATCTTCAAGGGATTGATGTCGAAATTCCCGTTGGTCAATTGACGGTCATCACGGGCGTCAGTGGGAGTGGAAAAAGTTCACTCGCATTCAAAACAATCTTCGCGGAAGGACAGCGAAGATACCTGTCGTCAGTGTCTGCATTGTCGCGTGAGTTGTTGCAGGAGGTTGAACGGCCAGACGTCGATTTTATTGATGGATTACCCCCGGTATTGTGCATTGAGCAGCAGTTATCTGGAGCAAGGAAACGCTCGACCGTTGCTACCATCGCGGAAATTTATGAATATCTGCGACTCTTATATGCCCGCATCGGTCAACTGTACTGCCCCACGTGCAACGAACCCGTCGCGGCACAATCTCGTACTGACATCGTCAATCAGGCATTGCAATGTCACGACGGTCAGAAAGTGATCGTGCTTGCTCCCATTGTCCGATGCCAAAAAGGCCAACATACGAATGTCTTCGCCCAGATCGTCAAGGATGGTTTTGTTCGCGCACGAGTCGATAGGGAACTGGTCGATGCAGCCGCTCCACCCGACCTCGCGAAGACAAAGCCACATGATATCGACGTCGTCATTGACCGATTGATTATGAAACCGGGAGTTCGTTCGCGACTGGAAGAGTCTGTCGATCTCGCGTTGCAACTTGGACACGGACAATGTGTCCTCAGTCAGGACACCCCCGGTGGCTGGCAAGATCGACTCTACAATAGCCACCTCGCCTGTGCGAAGTGTGGCACCAGCTTTCCGACATTGGAACCTCGTTCGTTCAGCTTTAACAGTGCTATCGGTGCCTGTACGACGTGTCAGGGACTTGGAGTCGCGAGCGACTCGGACGAAGTGTCGACGGCCTGTCAGTCGTGCGACGGCTCTCGACTTGGTCCGATCCCCCGGGCAGTTCGAATCGACGGGACGAACATCACGCAATTCTGCGGCATGTCTCCCAGCGAAGCGTCGCATTGCGTTTTAAACTGGACGACGCTGAATCCTTCGCTCTCAAACGTCGCCAAGTTCGACGAACGACATCGATCTGCCTTTCAACATTTGCTGCCAGAGATTGCCAATCGATTGAGGTTCCTTACCGAAATTGGTCTCGATTACCTGACTCTCAATCGAAGCGGAGAAACTCTTTCGGCGGGTGAACTTCAACGAACAAGACTTGCCGCATGCCTGGGAAATCAGTTGAGTGGAGTCTGCTACATTCTTGATGAACCAACGGCTGGCTTGCATGCCAGCGACACGGCAAAACTGATCAAGTCACTGATTCGGTTGCGAGATGAAGGGAACACCGTGCTGCTGGTGGAACATGACTTGGATGTCATCCGAGCCGCTGATCACGTGATCGATCTGGGCCCCGGAGCCGGGATTCTCGGTGGACGATTGCTCGCGGAAGGGCCCCCAACCGAACTCGCTAACGACCCTGCCTCAGTCACAGGAAAGTTCCTTGCACGGACTAAATGTGGAGAGGACAAACAAAGCACAGACAAACAACAAGACTCATCCTTCATACCTCCCCCTTCCGCTTTTGTTCGCCTGACGGGTGCAACACTACATGGTTTGAAAAACGTGACGATTGAGATTCCATTGAATCGAATCGTGTGCGTAACAGGTGTCAGTGGCTCGGGCAAATCCTCGCTTGTAATGCAGACGCTTGTCCCCGCGATTCGACGTGCGTTGAAGGAAAAAATTCCTGCCGGTGGGCCGTTTCATGAATTGACGGGCATCGAAGATCTGTCGCGCGTAATTCGAGTCGATCAATCGCCGTTAGGGCGGTCTTCATTATCCACTCCGGCCACGTATTCAGGTCTATGGGACGATATTCGAAAAGTATTTGCCAAGACAAAAGAATCACGGCTACGCGGATTCACTTCTCGTCAATTCAGCCTGCAGGTTCGTGATGCCCGCTGTGACAAGTGTCGCGGACGAGGTGAATTGCCAGTCGAGGAACAACGATTTGCTGATTGGCGAATACGCTGCCCTGATTGCGACGGCCGGCGGTTCTCATCGACAACACTGTCCGTCAGATATCGCGGCCAGTCTGTTGCCGACATCCTGAACATGAGCTTGACGGAAGCAAGGGATTTTTTTGAGAACTTTCCACGGCTTGCACGGCCCCTGAACGTATTCTGCGACTTAGGTCTCGGCTATTTGAAGCTGGGACAATCGGCGGCGACACTTTCTGGAGGGGAAGCTCAACGAATCAAACTGGGTACTGAACTCGCCAAATCGACTGAAGCGGATCGTTCGACATTATTTGTACTGGATGAACCGACTGCCGGACTGCACATGGCAGATGTTAAGCAGCTTGTAATCGTCTTACGAAAACTGGTCGCGTCAGGACACTCCATTCTGATCGTCGAACACAACATCGAAATGATCGCTGCAGCCGACTGGCGAATTGAAGTTGGTCCAGGCGCTGGTCCGAACGGCGGCCAAATTATGTTCGCCGGCCCCAGTGGACTATTTTCGAGTGAGCCGTAGCGAATCCTGTTGGAACCAAGCCTGACCGTGGGTCGCTCGCAATTCGATGATCAACTCGACATTTTTGATATCTTCAGCGACCGTGAAATCATACTCCAGCGACGTCCAGACGGAAGAATTCACCAGCCGATTATTTCGTTCAGAACCCGAGATGCGCAGGCCGGCTCCGCTTCCTTTTTCATCTTCGATCGGGACGACGTTAATCGTTCGCGACATCGCAGTAAATCTGTAGTCTCCTTTTGACAGCAGAACGCGACGACGCCATGATGCGATACAGTGGCCGTCCTTTCCGCAGATGATCGCATAGACTCTCTTTTCTCCGGGTAATTCAACCTCCTCCATGATTACATTGTCGCTCTCTACCATTTGATGCCAGTCGGAAATCGTCAGACTCTCTGACTCATCAAATTCCAATGGACCGGGATCAGGTTGGCGGTGCTGCTCCTGAAGAGATTCTCCCCTTGCAATCAATCGCTGCTTGAAATCTTGTACCCGCTCATGATGCTCAAGAGCCAATTGGGGGTCCATCGATTCTATGACGGGGCGCAATCTTTGATGGACAACATCGACATGATCCAGCAATTTGTTCGCGGGCGAAAACTGCGGCAATAATTCATCAATCCGTTGACGAAAACGTTTTCTCCACTCAGTGTTTTGCATTACAGTCGATGCGACAATTGACCCTGGGTAATCGAGTATCGAAGCAGACGTATCGCCGAACATTTGATCCATTCCATGCGGGAAAAAATGAACTCTGCGTCCCGTAGGATCGAAGTAGACGCGATAATTATTAAAGTTTGTACAATACCCATCCCAATGACAGGTCATCAGTTCCAACGCCATAAACGTAATAAACTGCTCAACGTCAAGTCGCTCGTTAACTCGTTCCCATCGCTCACTTGGTTCGGGAGTCCGGCAGGCTTCGACAAGTGCTGCAAGATCGCTGCGATCATCGACACCAGTCCCTGAATCTTTCTCAAGTTCGGCGTCAATGTCCTGAAGAAACCCTCCATCGTAGAGGTTTCCGGAAGAGTCTTGGAAGTACCGTTTTAGGAACGACTTGTCAAATCCTTCTTTCAGTACATAAAGGCCGACATCACGACCATTCAGCCAGACTCGTGCGTGTGTTGCATAGGTCGCGGGAATCCCTGCCGATCGAAAGATCTCACCACAAAGATGTTCTTGAACATAAGTCTCGTCCTGGACGGAATTGTTCAAATGGAATTTGGAAAGGCCGTGAAATGTCTGGCCTTTTTCAAACTTCTGGACATTCAGAGTTAATGCCGGGCGATCATCAAACTCACGAAAGCTGCCTGCGGCACCTTTAAGTTTGATCGCCACGTTCCGATATGTCGTAGCGTCGTTTTCACGAACTGTACAACGGACATAAGTCCGGTTTTCTGCTTTCAACTTTTCAAGTTCTGTTTCAGAAATCTCGATTTTGAGGTTGGGTATGGAACCGCTCAGAAAAAACTCGCGACTTTGCTTTAAGTCCTTTTCGATTGCCGTTATGGGCGCTTGTGCCTGGGCAGACGTCGGGAGGGAGAATAGACAGACGGCAATACAAAAGCCGATTGGAATCGTTCGCCGACCACTCAACAGTCGAGGAAGTGATGGAGGAGACGACAGGCAGGAGTCCGTTTTTTTGAGCCAATCATTTCGAAATTCTCCTGCGCTGATTACCGGGATGCTTGAACGGGCGGCTGGTTGATTGATGAGTTATTACCACAGTGGCCACTATCTCCGACCCGGCTTGTACATCCGTCTTGAGAGAAATTCGTGAAGTGCGACCTCAATCGGCATGTCTGTACGCATCAGCACATAATCCATATGCATGTCGCGAGCACCCGAACGAATCGTCTTCAAAAAGGCTTCGAATTCTCTTTGATAGGCTTTTTTTAACGCACGCGGTTCCGTCAATTGCTCGCCCAGATTTTCCAGACCTTTGAACAATGTCGGGTCGACGAACGAAAAATCCTGCTCGGCGGGATCGATTACTTGTAACAGGACAACATCGTGTCGACGGTGACGGAAATGCTTCAAGCCCATCATTAACGTTTCTGGATCGTCGAAGAAATCGCTGAGGATTACGACCAGGCCGCGCCGCTTGATCCGTTCGGCAAGGTCATGAAAGATGGGACCGATCGCCGATTCGCCTCGGTTGGGGCTCTTTTCCAGGTGATGACAAAGTTGCCGCAGTTGTGCAGCGGTGCTTCCCGGCCGAAGAAACTGACTGACCGTACAATCAAACGTCGCCAGGCCGACTGCGTCTTGCTGGTGAATGATCAGGTAAGCGAACGCCGCAGCAACATACTGGGCATACTCAAGCTTCGAGAACTTTGCTTGCTCCGACTTGTACGTCATCGATTCGCTCGTATCGACCAGCAGATGACAGACGAAATTAGTCTCTTCGTCATACTGCTTCAAGTAAACACGGTCTGATTTACCAAAGACTTTCCAGTCAACATATCGCAGATCATCGCCGGGAACGTATTCGCGATGTTCTGCAAATTCGACCGAAAACCCGTGATAGGGGCTTTTGTGCATCCCCGAAACGTACCCTTCGACTATCAGCCGTGCTTTCAGTTCGAGTCCCTTGAGTTTGTTCAAAGTCTCGGCGTCGACGAATCGTTGCAGTGAATCCATAACGGCGAAGTCTTCCCCGACAAAAGCGATTGACACAAATCGGATATCGCTTCAATCGTATCCAGCCATGTCAACGCCGTGAAGGTTCTCCGTTAACTCAACGTAGTCAGCACTGTATTTAAAATGCAACTGACTTTAGCGGCATGGAGACAAATCGATAATCAGAGCGGCCTCGATTTGACGAGTGTGCTGAGTTGTTTGAATTCAGGCGATTCGGCTGATTCGCACCATTCGAACAGCACGCTTTCAGCCGTCGAGATGACAGCCCCCGCATTGGCCATTCGTTGAAGTGCCACTTCGTGATCGAGGGATCTTCGTCCGGCGACTGCGTCAGCAACGACATAGGTTTGATATCCCGATGCCAATAAGTCGAGTACCGTTTGCAGAACGCAGACATGAGTTTCCATTCCGGCAACAACGATCTGATACCGATCGTCAACGGCTTCTGCAGCGGTTGGCAAACCCGCACATTCCACGGCGCTGAATCGCTTTTTTGATGGACGAGAATTGGTGAAATCGACCAACGACGAGACTGTTGGACCAAGTCCCTGTGGGTATTGTTCGGTCGCAATGACGGGAACCCCCAACAGCTTCGCCCCCTCGCCGAGAAATCGACATCCATCGAGAAGCCGTTTCTGGGATTTATCATCCAACGCAGCGATCAGCTTTTCCTGAACGTCGACAAGCAGCAGCCGACTGGAACTTCGATGCAATAACTCGGGACTGCGCAAAACGTTCATTTGATTTTTGCCTAATACGATTCAATATTCGGGATGGGCGAGAATCCCGG
>Ga0364920_10121_pt1 | contig 34756 bp, 26 predicted proteins | sample SorcelJu500001C8_FD_206961 | JGI IMG/M metagenome (GOLD analysis project Ga0364920, IMG submission 206961) | Enriched cells from Trout Bog Lake Hypolimnion, Wisconsin, USA - BchlTB.June20.5000.01.C8 | ecosystem: Environmental > Aquatic > Freshwater > Lake > Hypolimnion/Profundal zone | place: USA...
CCAAAGATATCCCGCAGCCAGGCAAACCGCCGCCCCCGCAGCCACCCCCCACGCCCTGGCAGCAAGTGGCTTTTTCATGCGCAGCCACAGTCCAGTCAGCAGTCCAAGCAGCGTGGAACCAAGAGCTGGCAAAGTGCTGAGCAGCCCTTCGGGATCGCGCAGGTTGAACTCCGGCGCTTCCAGATAAAGATGATGGGGCAAAACATGGCGGTCGATCCAGGAGACCAGGTTCTGGCTTACATCCATAAACGGAATATCTTTGCCCGGCACACCGGCACCGGGCACAGGAACCCAGCGCAGCAGAATCCAGTAGCCGGCAAGCGCCGCTACGAGCGCAGCGACTTTGGTGCTGATGCGCCTGTCCCATAGATAAAAAAGACCGACAACCAGATAGCAGAGGGCTATGCGCTGCAAAACGCCAAGCACTCGCATGTGAGCAAGTCTGAAATAGGGAAAGCTGTTCACCACGACGCCAAGTAGAAACAGAACCGCTGCCCGTTGCACCGTGTGGAGCGCCAACTGGCCCTTTGTGGCTCCGCGGGCCAGGCGGGCTTCAAAGGCATACGCAATCGAGGCTCCCACCACAAACACAAACGTCGGAAAAACCAGGTCGGTGGGCGTCAGGCCGTTCCATTCGGCGTGATTCATGAAGCCCCACGCGCCGGAGCCGCCATTGTTGTTCACCATGATCATGAAGGCTATGGTGAGTCCGCGCAGCACATCCAGAGACAACAGGCGCGAGGTAGCCGCCGGTGTTAACGAAGGGTTGGTCATCGCCTCTTGCATTCTCCCGTTTCCCAATCTCAATCATAGCTCTATTGACTTTTCTCTAATGCACTGCGCAACTCTGGATGCAAATATTCGGAACCTATACGATGTGAGAAACGATAAAAGGAAAAGGCCCCCATTCCGGTAGCCTTTCTCAGCGTCTACCTGATCTTCAGCCTCAGCCTGGGGGCTAAATATTCGAACTCTTTTATGGCACTCCCAGGATTGCTTTATCCGGATCAATCCAATTGCGCGTCGGGGAGGATCATTTTCTACAAATCTGGCTATGGGTTTCCGTTTCCGGGTATGGCAATTGTGGAATCGCTCTGGGTTGTACCTTTATGTCACTTGCCGAACGCCCCTAAGTCCTTTGGAATGTATGGCGGGGACGACGGGCTCGAACCCGCGACCTCTGCCGTGACAGTGTAAATTCTTTAAGACTCGTAGACTTACAGATCATGCTGCGGCATTTAGAGAATCCGTAAGTCATTTAGAGAGCATAGGGGAGGCGAAATTGTACCTTTGTTTGTACCTTCGTTCGGTAGCAGGCCCAGACAACATCGCGAATTCTTCCGGAGCGTTACGACTACTTTTCAGGCCAGTTCAATGCCGTCTGTAACTGCGAGTCTGTTATGCCCCTGTCCAACAGCTCCAGCCCTACCGCAGCTGCCTGCGCACTCTGGAGAAGCTCGCGGTAATGTCCATCACTGGGACCCCCTGGAGGCGGGGGGTATCAGCGTAAAGATAGATCTCGTTTCCACTGGGGCAGCCAGTGGCGGGAAACAGTTCCTTGCGGGCAAGATTGAGGCGCATGTATGCGCGCATCTGGCGTATCGCCATGGCGCCGTGCGGCGTCAGGAAGCCAAGCGGAACTTCCCATTCAGGCCAGGCGTCGGAAGAACGAAGGCCAAGAAAGGATGCAGCGGTAAGGGGGACGGACGCCGTGGCGCGACAAGACCAGCGTGAAGCGAAGCTCGTACTTACCTTGGCTCTTGGATGCATGGATTTGTACCGGGGCCATAGTAGCTATCAGGAGGGCCGCAACAATCAGCATTCTCATATTAAAAGACAGTAAAGACTGCCATGGCAGCTCTGGCGTGGAATGGAAGCGGTCAAATCTGGCCTGATTTGGCAGGGGTGTGACAGGTCTGCCCCTCCCTTTTTACCTGCATCCTCATCAATTCGAGTCTTTGTTTTTTATCTAGATAAAGTCGCACAAATTTGCCCTAAATTCATCTCATCAAATGCCGGGACTCAACATCTGGTTGAGAACGCCATTAAGGCAGCTTTGTGCTAGCGTCCTCTCTATCTGCTGTGGTCTCAATAGCTCAGATAAGAGCAACATTAGCAGCTACTCTCAAGAAAGTTGGGGAAGGAACAATAACGGCCCCAACGATTACCAGGAGACTTTATGAAAAGAATCACGATTTTTGCGTTAGTATCTGTTGCTGCCATCATCATCGCAGCAAGCACTCCCCGGGCAGACGCCCAAATCAGTATCAGCATCGGAGCAGAGCCGGCATGTCCCTACGGCTATTACGACTACGCGCCTTATAGCTGTGTGCCCTATGGCTACTACGGCCCAGAATGGTTCAATGGCCGCGTATTCATCGGCGCTGGTCCGTGGTTCCATGGCTCTGAAGGCTTCCGCGGTCACGTAAACAACAGCTTCGACCCGCAACACGGCTATAAAGGCCATGTTCCGAACAATGGCGAGAAAGCCACTAAGCGAGACAGAGCTCCCAAGAAATTTAATGGAAATGAAGAGCGCGACGGGCGCGGCCACGCTGGCGGTGATAAGCACTAATCGTTTCTTCTATGCCAAACGGCCACATCGTTCGCAAAATTGATTATGTCGCTGACTCCCGGTTTGCAATGAACGGCGGCAACTAATTGACAGTCATTCTGCGGCTTTCCCTTTTGATTGAGGCGCTTGAGTAGTGTTCCGGCGCCTCCATCGATTCAACCAGCATTGAATCCACGGAGGTGGACTTGTGAACAAGGATCGAGTGAAGGGCATGATTGACGAAGTAGCGGGCGGCGCCAAGCGCAAAGCAGGCGAGATGACAGGCAATACCCAGATGCAGGTTGAAGGCATGGTTCAACAGGCTAAAGGTAAGGTAGAAAAAGCCTGGGGCAAGACAAAAGACGCGGTGTGTGACGCCGTCCAAAACACCGAGGTGCATATCGATTCTCACGTGACGCTAAAAACGAAGAACTCAGCGGTGAGTGTCGACTGCAAGAAGTGTAAGTAGGTATTTTTGCAGCCCCATAACTCCAACCCTCATGGAGGAAATTCAATAGCGCAGCGGATTCCATCTCGATGGATTCGGTCGCTGTTAAAGTCGCTGGGCCCCGGTGTTATCACCGGGGCCGCGGACGATGACCCATCAGGTATTGCCACTTATTCCGTTGCCGGCGCACTGCTGGGAACCAAATTGCTATGGACCGCACTAATAACCTGGCCCCTGATGGCCGCGGTTCAAATGATGTGTGCCCGCATCGGCAAAGTGACCGGGCAGGGCTTGGCCGGAAACTTCAGGCAGCGATTTCCGCGCTGGCTTCTGCTCGCGTTTGTTTTCGCTCTACTGGTAGCAAACACGATTAACATTGCGGCGGATCTTGCCGGCATGGCGGATGCTGCTTCCATGCTGTCGGGTATCAACTCCCATTGGTATGTTGTGGTGTTTGCACTCGCAATTTCATGGGCAACGGTCCGTCTCCAATATCATCAGATCGCCAATGTGCTTAAGTGGCTGGTCCTTGTTCTCTTTGCATACCCCGTCACCGCGTTTGTGGTGGGAGTTGACTGGAATCAGGTGCTGCGTGCCACCTTCATTCCCTCTTTACCGCACAGCAGAGCCGAGTGGGCAATGCTGGTGGCGATTCTCGGCACCACTATCAGTCCGTATTTATTCTTCTGGCAGACGAGTGAAGAAGTAGAAGAAGAGAAGTCGGCCGGTCAAAAGACGCTCACTCAGCGCAGAGGAGCTACAACTCAAGAACTTGAACTGAGAAACATTGATGTGGGAGTAGGCGCGTTCTTCTCGAACATGGTTATGTTCTTTATCATTCTAACCACAGCCATCACTCTCAATAAGCACGGCATTACAAAAATCGAAACCACCAGGCAAGCCGCCGAAGCGCTTCGCCCCTTTGCCGGAAAGTTCGCTACGACCTTATTTACTCTGGGAATTGTAGGAGTCGGATTTCTTGCCATCCCCACGCTGGCGGGATCGGCCTCATACGCCTTCGCAGAAACTCTCGGGTGGAAGCAAGGGTTGAATAAAAAACTAAAACAGGCGCATTGGTTTTATGCTCTGATCTTGATTTCAACTGGCGTGGGTGTCGCGCTGGACTTCATCGGCATCAATCCTGTGAAGGCGCTCTACTGGACGGCGGTCATCAACGGATTACTAGCCCCCTTTCTTATGGTTGCAATTCTGATTGTTGCTTGTGATAAGAAGTTGATGCAGGGCCAACCGAGTTCCCGCCTGGGTTGGATTGTCGTCGCCATTACGACAATGGCCATGTTTGTCGCGGGCATAGCGATGTTTGTTGTATAGATTACCGGCCTCTTTACATAATTTTACGCACCTAATAACCAACTAAGGCTAATATAACTTTCGGGCTCGCAATGCTAATAGCTTCATTGAAGGGAAGTGAGCCGAAGTGTACAGACTCACGAAGGTGTCCATGAAAATATGGGCCTATAGCGCCTGATGCGCCGCCTCTCAATCCTCGTAGTCCGGCATGATGATTAGCCGGACAATCGAAGGATGCCCGGCAAAAGGACTCATATGCGTACCATCAGAACATTGCTAGTGTTTCTTGCAATTGCCATTCCGGCCGCTTTATTCGGGCAGATTAGCATAAGGATCGCAATCGGCCCACCCGCGCTACCAGTCTATGAGCAACCCCTTTGCCCAGGAGACGGTTACCTCTGGACGCCCGGCTATTGGGCCTACGACGACAGTGTATCCGATTATTATTGGGTTCCTGGAACGTGGGTGCTCGCGCCGGAAGAAGGTTATCTCTGGACGCCGGGTTATTGGGGATGGGACGACGGCGGATTTTTCTTCAATGATGGTTACTGGGGACCTGAAGTTGGCTTCTATGGCGGTATTAACTACGGCTTTGGATACTACGGCGAGGGTTATGAAGGCGGACGTTGGGAACAAGGAAACTTCTTTTATAACCGTTCCGTGAACAACGTAGATAACAACAATAATCACCATGTTTACGATGCCAGGGTTGGGAACAACGCCGGCAATAACCGCGTCAGTTACAACGGCGGAAAAGGCGGGATCGAAGCGCGCCCAAGCTCTCAACAGGAAGCTGTGGCAAAACAGCATCATATTCCAGCTGTCGCCGCTCAAACTGGACATATGCAGGCCGCGCGAGCCAACCCTGAGCAGCGCACAGGAATAAACCACGGCAAGCCGGCAATTGCGGCTACCTCAAAACCTGGAGAACTGGGCCAACGTTCGGCAGCGGTCAATGAATCAAATGTGGCTGCCAGATCTGGAGCCGGTGGTGAGACACACGGGAATCAGGCTGTAGTCCATCCCAAGGACCTTCCTCCGATTGCTCGTCCTGCGCCCATCGTTTCAGGGAATGCGAAGGCCGACAAGAAATACGAGCAGAATCAGGATAAGTTGATTGCCAAGCAAACCCAGGATCGGCAGAAGCTTCAGCAAAGGCAAGATTCGGATCATCAGCAAAAGACGAGCGGAAACACACAGAAACTGGAGCAACAACACCAGCAGCAGACGCAGAATCTTGTTCAGAAACACACTGTACAGCAGCAGACCCTACAGTCTCGCCAACCCCAGGCCCGTTCAGCAGGGCCAGGACCCAAGAGGTAGTAGTACTTTCCTATCGGAAGTCTACGATCGTGCAATGAAGCCGAGTCCGGCCGGGTATAAACTACCAGACCGGACTCTCTGTTCTTGCATTGCTGATCTGTACAAACTCAAAGACTAATAGCTGCACAGGGATGGAGTGTACGACGAATCACCACAATCGCTTATTGCACATGCACTTCTTTATCTTGTAGAGTAAGCTTCTCTGCGGCCTCGACTTTACGTAGGCCGCGGACCTTCCATATCCCAAAGGCACCCCCAGCCACCAGCAGAATCACAAACACAGAAAGCAGTGGCGTCGACCACTTTTCGAGGTCTCCAGAAAACAGGCGGACGACTTTGCGTCCATAAGTGACGCCCAGCCACGCGATGAAGGAGTAGCGCAGGCAGCGGGCCGCGCCGAAGACAGCGAGAAAGCGGTTGCGCGAAACACCTAGTGCGCCAGAAGCAAGCGCAAACGGTAATAGTGGAATTGGCGGAGGAAGCAAAGCAGGAAGAAAGACCGCGAGGATTCGGTGTCGCTCCACCCATCGGACAACTCGATCAAGAAGCCGCGCCGGCACATAGCGCCGCAAAGCAGCCTCGCCGCCTCTGCGGCCGATGTGCCAGGTGGTGTACCCGCCCAGGATGCTGCCCGCGATGGCGCACGGCGCCAGCAACCAGGGATCTCCGCTATGCGCCACAAGCCACAAAAGCAATAGGTCGGTGCTGCCGGGCAGAGGCAGTGGGATGACCGAAGAATCAATCACTGCAACGAAAAACAACCCCAGCATTCCAAGGTGCATGAGCCATTGCGGAGCCAACGGGTGATGCGGTCTTGGGACTGGGGGAAGAGCCGGGTGCTGGGCAAAGAAATCCATGCAAAATGCCCCTGATTCGTCTTTGAATGAACCAACTCAGAACAATCGCCCACTTGCTGAATGCTGTTGACCGCGTTGTAGTCTTCATGCCTCCAGCCAGACCGCGATCACCTCATGTGGCCGTGGCTATCAGTCTAAGATCTATTCCGCATTGACGCCGTGTAAAGTAATCCAATAGTACCGTCGCCAACAGAATTTGCAACGAACAGGGCGCACCGCAAACAAGCCAAGCAGGCCGTCGAATAAACGCAGCTCCGCTGGTTTGAATAAAACCGAATCGCAACGCGGGCACTTTCGTCGAATCCAAAGCAGATGCGGAAGCCATGCGGGCCAATCTCGGGTTGCATTCTTCACGTCGCATATCCTTTCAGATCATCCCATCGTGCGAGCTAAACAGCTCGTCTATCTGACAGACTCATATTCGAATCGAGCCAGGAGAGAAGACGGCGAATGCTTCCAGTAGCCAATGCGATGTTGCTATCAGCCGCGCCGTAATAAAGATGGATTGTATCGCCGTCCGCGTCGATGGTTTGCCCGCACGGAAACACGACGTCGTTGACGTCTCCTAAACGTTCATAGGGCGCTTCCGGCCCGAATATCCAGGAATTCCCGCGCTGCAAGCAGACTTCCGGGTTCTCCAGGTCGAAGAGCGCCAAACCCAGTCGATATATGCTTCCTGATGCGGTTTGCCGAACTCCGTGATAAATCATCAGCCATCCTTTGGCTGTTTCAATCGGCGGTGAGCACAATCCAATCTTGTTTGCATCCCACCAGCCGCCACGCCGCGCTTCCAGAATGATCTTGTGGCTTCCCCAATGCCGCAAATCAGGCGAATAAGATATCCACATGTGTGCGCCCAAAGTTGTCATTGGGCGATGGATTAGTGCCCAGCGGCCGCCGATTCTCCTCGGCAGCAACGCCGCATCTTTATCCTCTGGAGACATGATGACACCGTACCGCTCAAAACTCCGGAAGTCCTTGGTAAGCGCCAGCGAAACGCCTGGACCTCCCCGGGCAAAAGATGTATATGCCACAGCGTATTGTTCAAGCTCCGGAACATAGGTAATGCGCGGGTCTTCAATTCCCCAAATCTCTTCCGGGAATTGCTGGGGATTCGCCATCAATGTCGGTTTAGGATCGATTCTCCATCCATCGACTCCGTTTGCCGAACGCGCTGCACAAAGGTGCGAGAGACCGCTTCGATCTTCAATACGGCACAACAGCAAAGTGTCTCCGTCTGCCAATTGCACAGCTCCAGCATTGAAGACGCTGCTGATCGGATAGGGCCAATTCTCTTTACATAAGAGAGGGTTGGCCGGGTGGCGTGTGAATAAAGTAAGTTCGTCACTTACCCCATTCATTTTCGGTTCCTGGGCCATAGGTGCCGGTAATTCGGAAATTGCGGGATCTGAATTCAAGGAGATACACCCGTTCCATGAGGCTGTTCGTCTGCGATTGTTACTTTGACCGTCTGCATATCGAGGAGGGCCATAAGGAATGAGAGCGTAGATTCAGCGCCCTGGTTCTCATTTACGCGGTCAGGATGAAGCCCATCCTTGCAGCCGCCTGTTACTGTATCATACAGTGAAATCTTGAGATCGTTTTTACCGAAGAACCAATGAAATACTCGGTTCGCCTCTTCAAGCCACAGGTTTTCTTCCGTCAGCCTGTATACCTCAAGGCATGCCGCTATGGTCGAACAGGCCTCCACAGGTTGCTGGTCAAAACGCGCCTTTTCATTCCCCTCAATGAAAAACCCGTTGGACCCAATCGGCACGAAAATCTCCGCATCGTCTCGGTGTTGCTCGGCGACTAGCCACTTCAGAGAGTCCATTCCGGCTTCAATCATTCTCTGATTGTTACTCCGCCATCCGGCAAGAATGAGAGCCTGAGATAGCCTGGCGTTCGAGTAGGAAAGACCTTTTTCAAACCATTTCCAAGTCTCGGTATGGCAGCGCTCATAGATGTCTAGAAGCCGATTCGCAAGGACATTGCGCGCGCCTTGAATTGTTCTGTCTCCGGGAAACCAGTCCAGATAAGCTTGCATCCCCAAAATGCAATAGGCCCAGGCGCGGGGACTGGATAGCGTAAGCGCCGCAGGAATCGCCGCTTCAAAGAGCCTTCCTGCCGCTCCTCGTAATCCCGCATCTTGCGAATGGCCGAGAACCTCGCCAAGAGACCACAATGCGCGCCCATGGCTGTCGTCCGACCCGACTTTGTCACGCCATATGCGATCATATCCGAGAAAATTGCTGAACCTTCCCGTATCTTCATGGAAAGCATGCCATAAAAACGATAAATAGCGATGGGAAAGATGCGCATACTCCTGCATGCCCGTAGTCTGGAGGTTGTCATCCAGAAGAACGGATACAATGAGAGCGCGTGCGTTATCGTCCGTCGTATAGCCCTCTTTTGTGTATGGCACGGAAAAGATTGCATGTTGCAACATGCCCGTATCGTCAGTCATTGTTTGCAAATGACCGGTATTAATCGATGGCAGGGTGTCCACAATGTTTGCCGCTTCTACGGACGCAATGTCCTGTTGCAAGGCCCGCGGTTTTAGCGAGCGTTCGAAACGCGCGCGCTGAAAACTGGCCATATAGGCACATGCCGTCTTGGGCCAGGTTGTGCTGCGAGAATAAAGATAAGCGCGCTTCCTCATCGCATGGCGCTCCGCATCGTTTGCCAGCAATGCAAGAACCGCTTCCGCTATTGCTTGGGGATTTGCGAAGGGAACAATCACGCCTCTGTTCTCCGCAAGCAACTCTTTGGCGTGCCAGTACGGTGTTGATATGATTGCTTTCCCTGCGCCTAGCGCAATCGCCAGCGTGCCGGAAACAACCTGTGCCTCCTGCAGATACGGCGTAATATAAATGTCTGCAGAACCAACTTGTTCAATTAGTTCTTCAGTAGTTACAAAGTGATTATTGAAAATCAGTTGCTTCGATACCCCAAGCTCGTCTGCCAGCGCTTGCAATTGTTCGCGGTAGTGTTCGCCTTCTCGCCGGCGAATGTGCGGGTGTGTGACTCCAGAAACTATATAAACCACATTTGGGTTTTGTGACAGAATCGCAGGCAACGCCCGAATGACATTCTCAATGCCCTTGTTTGGCGACAACAACCCAAATGTAAGCAAGACGGATTTGCCTTCTGTTCCAAACTTGTCTTTGAAATAGTTTGGATCCATAAACGGAAGATCCGGCACCCCATGTGCAATGACATCGATTTTGCCGTTCGGGACCGCGTATACTTCCTGCAACAGTTGCGACGCCAACTGGCTCATTACAACTAGCCGATCAGATAGTAGCGCGATCTCTTCGAGCACTATGCGTTGATTCGCGTCTGGCTCGCGCAAAACTGTATGCAACGTCGTAACCAGCGGCATTTTAAGCCTTCTCAACAAGGTCAAGATATGGCTTCCAGAGACACCGCCGTAGATGCCGTATTCAAACTGTAGGCAAACAAGATCGTTGCCATTAAAATTCAGGAAATCCGCTGCGCGTTCGTAAGAGGATAGATCCTCCTGCTCCAACTCCAGTCGTACACGTTCTGGATACTGATAGCACGAATTGGGGTCGTTGACAGGAATGGCAAAGAGGCGTTCCTCGCCATATTCAACTGCTAGCGCAGTGCACAGATCGGTTGTGAAAGTGGCGATGCCGCATTCGCGCGGCAGATAGTTCCCTATAAACGCAATGCGGGTTGGCAAAGGCAGTTTGCAAATACTCCCTTCACTGTTCAACAGTGCAGCATTGGAACTTACAGCGAATTTATCGAAGTTCGTTACCTCAGAGGTCGGCATATCGCCTCCTTTCATATTGGGGTTCAGCTAAGAAATTGAGAATATCAATGATTCGAGGCGTCAATCCATCTTGTGCGTTTCGCAATGATTCTCAACTCCTGCGCGCCGCTACCATAGCAAAACCCATAAGTTGTACGGCAAACAGAATCTCTGGACGTGCGCCGCGGCCTCTTTTCGAGGCCGCGGTAATTACACATTTTTTCTAGCGCAAACTGCCCGTCGTTGTATTGACAGAACTGCCGATTGCGTCGCCCGAGACGACCAGTTCAACTCTGCGGTTTTCCTGCCGGCCTGCGGAATTATCATTAGAGGCAACAGGCAACGTGTTTCCGAAACCCTTGGCGCTAACGGCGTTTGTTGTTACGCCTTGCTCCACAAGGTAATCACGAACGGAGTCTGCACGATTTTCCGATAGCTTCTGATTCATCTCATCGCCGCCAACATTGTCGGTATAACCTCCAACTTCAATGTTAAGTCCTGGATAAGCAAGCAGAATTCCGGCAACTTTCGCCAGCTTCTCGCGGGCGCCTGGCTTTAAAGAGAACTTCCCGGTGTCAAAAAGTACATCTGACATGCTGACAATCAATCCGCGCGCGCTGTCGCGAGTTTCGAGAATCAGATTCAACTGCTCCGATAATTTTGCACGCATCGCGGCTTTGTCATCGTTAGCCTGATGTTCACCCTGCTGGGCAGCCGATGCAGCTAGACGAGCTTGCTCCGCATCAGTCTGGGCAGCAGAGATTGCAACCGCAGATACTGCTTGATTTGCGGCCATGTCAGCTTGCGCCTTGGCGGCATCAAGCTGAGCCTGATTCGCATCAGCCTGGGCAGCAGAGATTGCAACCGCAGATGCTGTTTGATTTGCGGCCATGTCAGCTTGCGCTTTGGCGGCATCAAGCTGAGCCTGCTCCTTCAGATGTATTGCGTCGTCAGCTTGAACCTGCGACCTCGCCTGCGCGTCGCTGGAAGACTGGAGAATGTCAGCCTGAAGTTGTTCGGCAATTTTCTTGACCGCAACTTCTCGCGCATCTTCGGCAGATTCCACTGCTGCTCGCGCAGCGGCAATCAGAGGTTTTCGGTCGATGTGTTTGTTTACAGCATACGCATCTGCATTGTTCATCAACTGAACAGCGTTCTGATAGCTCACGCTTGCATAAGTCTCAGCTCCCTCAGCACGAGCGATCCGCAACGCATTTCGCGCTTCGTAGAATTCCAACGGGAGGCTGGCGTTTAGAACAACCGGATCAAACTGATAGCCTGTGGGAATGTAGCCCCCCCGCTCCATTAGTTCATATTTTGCATTTACCGCTTCAGAGGTTCCCTTGGTATCTGCGCGAATAACATTCTCGAGAACAACGACGTTACTGGGTCTCCGAACAGCATAGTACGGCTCCGCGGTGACAATTAAAGCGAAAGCCTGAAGGTTCGTGGTTGCAGTCAGCTTGCTTCTGTCATTCTCGCCTACCAGAACTTCTCCGAGATTTACCGCCCTGCCCTCGGGTGAAATCGCCCACAGGACATACGTGAGATATTCGCCGCCAAAGCTTGTAGGACTTTGCAAGTTTCCAAATTCTGCCTCGACTTCCATGGTGCCGCGCTTGCTCCGCACCTTGGCTTTTCCTTCCGCTGCTGGCAACAATGCAGTGCCCGCAAGATCAACGTCCGCGGCTCCGCTGCGATGTTGATAATTGATAGCTTGGACAGACCGGCTGATTTCGATCACTCGGTAAGTTGATGTCCGACCTGAAGATTCGATGATTGTCGTAGCTTGCGGACTGGCAAGAGCGATTGCGCTCAGGCTAAGGACACTTCCAACTGCGATTAAGCTTATACGTTTCATGATTTCTCCTACAGGCAGATCACTGCCGGGTTGCGCTAGACTTGCGTTTCGTTGACTGAGATGAACTTTCATGTCTCGGTCAGTTGATTCTCAGTGCCCAACCTTGAACTGGGAAAGGTAGTCGAATAGCCCGAATATCTTCATGATCCACAGAATCACAACAATGACTACAACGCCATTCAGAATACCCTTGATTTGGCCCTGCATAGGGATATAGCGATTGATCACCCAAAGCAGCACTCCAACTACACATAGTGTGATTACAACGGTGACTAATGGCGTTTCTCGTCCGATATGGAACTGAGAAAAGGAGTCAAATAGCCCCGTAATCTTTAGAAGCCATAGAACTACGGCGATAACCACAACGCCATTTAGAATTCCCTTGATCTGGCCCTGCATCGGGATGAAGTGATTCACGAGCCATAACAACAGGCCCACTACGGCAAGAATGATAACCACTGTGACGAGCGGCATTTTCTTTTCTCCAATCATTTGCCTGGAACTGATCCATACATGAACTTCTTATGGCAGATCGATCAGTTGTCTTGAGTTGCTTGCTCACTGCACTGCACATATCGGCATTTGCATGTGCGGGAAAGGGAACGCACGACATAGCGAAGGGTAACGCTCTTTGTGTCTTTGCACATTAAGGAAGGGTAGAGGCACCATGCCCATGAATCCGCCTCGGATCAGGAACCAGGGGTGGATAGAATGCTATCCTTCTTCATGCTTATTTTCCCAAAACAAAGAGTAAATAGCTGAGCTACAAAGCTCACTCAGGGATGGAGTAAGCAGCATGTGGTTATGGGCGTATGTAGTTCTTGACTTAGGTGTTGTCGGCATCTGTGCCTGCCGAAAGGATTCCTGCAAGCCAATACGTGCCGCACAAATCTGGCGTTGGGTATGCAAACTATAAAGTTGAACCACTGCCGTGATCTTCCAACTGGAGCCGGTGACTACTACTGCAATTGGTGGCGTGGAATCCAAGCAAGGTCTCCGCTCAAAACGTAGATTGCGATCGCAGCAAACATTAAAAGAGCTCCAACCCAAAAGCGCCAATCACGATGCATACGCCGCCAATAAGGGCCAGGATCTGGTTCTCCACTGTCGCTGCTATTTCCTTCCATATTGTGCTTGCTTCCTGTCATTTCTTCTCCAATTCTGCGTTCTAGCTGTCGGGCCGCAAATTTTGTAATGCGCGCTTAAAGACTCGATACGGAATGCGAATCTTTACATGGGTTGATGCTTCCACTTAAAGCATCAGTCACTACGGCTTATTGGTAGACACCGCCGTGACTAGGGACGGTCGATCTGGCACGGTGGTAGATGAGATACCTGTCGGCGGTAATTTGTTTGCTGGTACATCCGTTCCAACAGGGAAGATGAGAATCTGAATTGAACCCCAATCCGCGTCTTTACCCGAATCATTTTGTTTGCCTATTCCCATCGTCTTTAACGGGGTATCGTCAAAGCCGAAGTTTTCCACCAGATATTCGCGCACAACCATGGCCCTTGCTTGGCTTAGCACCAGTTCCTGTTGGGTATCGCCTTCAGAACCCGCAGAAACCACAACCACTGCAAGTCCATATTGATTCTGAGCCAGATAGTTTCCGCCGACGTTGAGAGACTTTGCGTCCTTTAGTTTAGCCGAAGCGCGAGTGTCAAATAGTTGCTTGGCCGTAAAGGAAAATGTTTTCATGGGCTCACCCTGCGGGAGCTCATCGATCTTATTCGCTTCCAGGGCGGAGGAATCTTCGTATCCTCGATTCTTATAAAATCCTTTCAAAAGGAAATTATGTTTCATAGCTTCCATATTCTCCTGGAAGGCTGTTACGCCGGTCTGCGCGTGGAGCATTGTAGTATGTAGCGTTGCCGTAGTCTGTTGCAGGTTATCGTAGAGTTGTTTGTCGTTTACCAGCGCTCCCACGGTTCCCTGGCCCGAGTCGATCTTGGCGCTTACTGAATTGAGGTGCGCCGTTGCCAGAGTCGTATTTTGAACAGCTAGCTGGCTGCTGTCGAGAATGCCGCTCGCCTTCTTCAGCAGTTCCGCCATCTCAAGGGGCGCTTCACTTTGGATGATCTGGCCATCTTTTACCTCGGCTTGCCCATCGGAACCGAATGAAATTGCAACATATTGATTGCCTAACATGCCTTCAGTTTCGATTGAGGCCACGGAGTCCTGTTTAATAATCTCGTGCGTCGACTTGTCGAGGTTCATAAGTACAGTAACCTTTTCGCCTGGCTTGTGAGGCAAGGTGATGCTTTGCACTGTTCCGCTATGAACTCCTCCCACTTGGACATCGGCTCCATTTGACAGGCCCGCAACATTGTCGAACTGCGCCCGTAGTTGGTAGGTCGACCGAAACAGATACTCCCGGCTCCCTATTAGAAAAACCCCCACGGCAAGAACTGCCAGTGTTGCTACGATAAATGCTCCCAATCGCGCCAGTCTTGACATATCTCCCCCTACTACTTATTCAGAAATTCCTGCACAAACTCCAGATCACTCTGTTGAAGGTATTCAAAAGTACCTTCGATCAGCACGTTGCCCTCATTCAACAGCGCCAAGCGGTCAGCAATCGTCCTGGCGCTGTGCATATCATGAGTCACAACGATGGACGCCATCTGACGCTCCCTCTGGAGTTTGAGAATCAACTCATTGATTTCCCCGGAACTGATAGGATCGAGTCCGGCCGTGGGCTCATCGAGGAGAAGAATCTCTGGCTCCAAGGCGAGCGCGCGCGCCAGGCCAACGCGCTTCTGCATCCCCCCTGAGATATCCGAAGGCATCTTTCCAAGGTCGCCTTCCATGCCCACCTCTGTTAGCAACTGCTTTACCCTGTCGCAACGCTCCGATCTGGACATGTCTCTCCGATGATGTTCCAGAGGGAACGCCACGTTATCGGAAACGGTGAGCGAATCATAGAGTGCTGCATGCTGAAACAAAAAACCCATTTTCTTTCTGATTTCGCCCATTTGGTCGAGAGTCAATTCAGCGATATCCACGCCATTAATACGAATTAATCCGGAATCGGGTGTTTCGAGGCCGATGATAAGCCTTAGCAGCACGCTTTTCCCTGTGCCGCTACGTCCAAGCACAGCGAGGGTTTCGCCGCGGCTCACTTGCAAGCTAATCCCGTTCAGAACCTTGTGACTACCGAAAGTCTTAAACAGGTTTTCCGCGGCAACAACAGGCGCACGGCCTTCTTGCTTGTGTTTCTGTTGTTTCGTCGGTATCTCATAGGTTGTGGCCATATTTGCATCAAACCGTTCATCGAAAGGTTAAGGAAACGCAACGAGAATGAATTTCACCAGAACAACGTCGGCCAGAATAAGAAAGAGCGAGGCCAGCACGACCGAGTCGGTTGCTGCACGGCCCACACCTGCGGCGCCTCCACGCGTTCGCATCCCTTGAAAACACGCAATGAGGCCGATGATCAGGCCATATACAGAGGTCTTGAATGTCTGTGGCAATAATGAATTGAAAGTCGCGCCCTTGAAGCCATCCTGAATGAATTGATGAAAAGAGAGTGGTTCAACCAGAGTCTGTGCAAACCAGCCTGTTAGTAAGGCACATGCGTCGGTGGCCAAAGTCAGAAGAGGCAGCATCAGGATGCAGGCGAGAATTCGTGTTGCTGCAAGGAGCCTGTATGGATTAATTGCGGAAGCTTCGATAGCATCTATCTGCTCGGTCACTTTCATCGATGCCAGTTCCGCACCCATGCCGGCGCCTACGCGTCCGCTTACCACCAGCCCTGTAATAATTGGACCCATTACCTGAATCACGGAATAAACGAGAGTAGCCGGGAACATCGATTTTGCTCCGAATCGGCTAAGACTGTAGCGGGCCTCCAGCGAAATGACAACACCAATTGCGGCTCCTGCCATGGCGACCAGGGGAAGAGATTTCGATCCAACCTCGTCAAGCTGACGAATCAGTTCGCGCCATTCATAGGGCGGTGTTACGGCAGCCCGCAGAACCCGCCAGGAAAAGACACCCAAGCTTCCGAACCACTCGAAGAAACTGCCGATCAGCCCCGGGGCAGGACTCGCATTGAAGGACACAGGCATTTTCCGCCGTCCCGGAATAATCGGGTTGAAATCTGCGACGGAAGTGAGTACATGATTACTCAATGATTTGGACCAGGCTCTGGTGAGCCGTGCGCATTGTTCAGATGCATGCGAGAAAGCAGAGAATGTGGTCCGCTATAAAGGAACTCCAGAGAAATATTCTCGCCAGCAAAAGCCAGCAGACCGTAGTTGCCTGCTCTGAATGCGTCCTTTGCGCCGTAGCGGTTTGGGTACCAGCCATAGACGGCAGTCATTGTGCCCGCATATGGCCCGACTAGCGCAGGGATTGAAAAAACACGGTGGCCGTCTTCACCGCGTCGTGCCGTTAAGGTGGAAATCAAGGCATGGCGTACTCGCGGGAATATGCCTCTGCACTCGCAACGGTAATACAACGCATCTTGCTTGAAGGCTTCCGACAGTCCATAACGCGTCGTTGTCGCAATCGCTGCAATTCCGTAATCAGACCCGAATCGTCTGGAGTAACCCTTTACCCCTTGGTTCCACTCTGGAGGAGTGTTATCCACCTGGTTAATGGCTGCGGCAAAAGCGGCGCCGGCAATCGGGTATGGACCGAATGCGTCGAAAAGATAGTTGATGCCCTTGGTTCTCTCTGTTGGGCGCGTGTACGCCAGATCAATCTGGTTTGAAGATACGCTTGCGGCAGCGCTAGAGCCTTCTTCCAAATCGGCAGGCGATTGCGCCCTTGACAGCTGAAGCAGCACTGCGAGAATGAATAGCAGAATCGCACTACGCCGATAGTTCATATCGAGAGTCTCCAATAAGTCGCACACAAATTCATTCTGCCATGATGGTAAACAACGAAGATGGTCATATTTGCACGGAGCTTACATAGTCTTCTCGAACCTCAGCCGCGCCAAATGAAAAGGCAATAATAAGCAAATTGCCCGAAATGGACGTTAGCCACTTATCAGTTGCGCGAATGTGAGTATATTTATCGATTTAGAGCTAAATTGAGCAGACGCAAACATCAATCTCAAGCGATGATGGACAGAGATTGATTGTATTTTGTGGTTATGATTGTGTTCCAGATTGTCCATCATGAACAAATTAATCAACGTATCAGCTCCCGGTTTGAATGTATAGTCTGTTGAAATGACTTTGGCATTGCCCTCCCGGGATTCTCGATAGTACGTCACAATCACAGAAGTTATCATCCTGAGTGGCTGTTGACTGCACTTAATCCACTACAAACAACTAGCCGAATGACGGGATGAATCCTGATGAGCAGAAACACCCTGAGCACCTTTGACTGCGCCGCCTTCCTTGCCAACGCGGGACTTGGTCGTACAATCATCGAATTAGAGCCCAAAGAAACCTTCTTCTCCCAGGGAGATCCAGCCAATACCCTTTTCTATCTTCAAAGAGGCAGGGCAAAACTGACTGTTGTTTCACAGACCGGCAAAGAGGCCACAATCACGCTGCTTTCCGCCGGCGACTTCGTTGGAGAAGAGTCGCTTGCGTCCATTCCGGGACTGCGCTTGGCCACGGCCTCCGCTGTCAACACCTGTGCTGCGCTCAAGATTACAAGGGATGAGATGACTCGCGTAATGCACAATGAACCTTCGTTTGCCGACTTCTTTTTGAAATTTATGCTCACCCGCAGCATGCGAACCCAGGCAGATCTTGTTGATCAATTGTTCAATTCGAGCGAAAAGCGCCTTGCACGAATTCTCCTCTTGATGGCGGAATTTGGAATGCCTGGTGAACGGGACAAATTTATTCCTCCCATTTCCCAGGAAACCCTCGCAGAAATGATCGGTACTACGCGTTCGCGCGTCAGCTTTTTCATGAATCGCTTTCGCAAGCTCGGCTTTATCAATTACAACGGCCGCATCCAGGTGAATAAGTCTTTACTGAACGTGGTTCTTCTCGACCAACTGCCGGAGCATAATTCCCAAAAGCCGCTTCTTCCCAAACTTGAAGCTATATTGAAACCTGTTATCCCGATCATAGTAAAGATCGTAAAACCTGTTGTCCCGATTGTCGCAGCCATAAAACGCAAGTTGGCGATCGAGGCTACTGGCGATTAGAAGCAATAATAGTTTTCATTCGCTGGATTTTGTTCTATACGAAACCTCATTTAGTAAACTTATGTCTGTAGCCGGCTGCTATATTTTATGCGCATGAACGACAAACCGCTCTGGCGCTGCGCCAATGAAATAAAATGGATAGCAGGTTATAAGTGTAATAGTAGATTCACTCGACGGGGCGAGGATATCAGTGTCCTCGGGAGCTACAATCTGTATCCAATCCACCTCGTATCTGGATAAACCGGTAGTGGTTTGTATCCGGATTTCGTCATTTGGCCGGGCGTCTTTTAACGTGCGAAAGTATGTATCGCGATGCCCCGCGATCCCGATATTTCCTGTTTCACCGGGTAGAGCACTATTTATGATATGCCCCGCGCCATGCCGCAAAGTTTTTGATGTAGTTCCTTGAAACACTACTACCGATAGGCCAATCCTTGGAATTTCAAGCTTGCCAAGTACATCCCCTTCGTTGAACGATCCCATGGAAATGGTTCCCTTGTGTTGTTCTTCCGCTTGAATCTGGCGTTCCAGGGTCAACGCGGCTGCTTTCTGAATGAGCCTTGCATTGAGTAATGTAAGCACAGAACAAGAAAGCGCGAGGAAACCGGTGAGCAGCAGGATTCCTCGCGTCCAACGTATAAATCGTTGGCCGCTTCTTGTGAACAACTCTTGCTCAGTAATTAGAGTCATGGCCATTTGTTCCAGAGACAGTTGGAGAGACAGATAATGGCACGGCGTAGCCTGCTCTTGTGCGGGCTATTAGGCGTCCGTGTTTGGGCGCGCTAACCCTCACATCAATAGTCCTGTATCTGCCATCTTTTACTGAAACTATGGGGACATAAGCCAGAGTGTATTGATTGCGAATATCGCGGGCAATTCCCTCGCAAATAGAAACAATCTCCTTTGATGATTCTGGAAAGAATGCTTCGCCTCCCGTCTCATGCGCAAACCGCTTGAGAACGCCTGGGTTTTTATCGCCGTCCTGCTCATCAAATATGCCGATCACATAAATAATTGCGGAGGAATGTCGCGCCATCTCCAGTACCTGCGTCAGGCTGCGCTTGCTCATGTTGTCGCCGCCATCGCTGATCAGGATAAGAATTTTCTTTTCGCAACTACCTTGATTGAGATGGTCCAGAGCCGCGGCAACCCCATCATAAAGTGCGGTCTGCCCAATAGTATGAATTGCAGAAAGGGCTGTTTGTAGCTGATCGATTTGGTCCGTAAATTGGATACCCGAAGGCAGCCCAAATAGTACGCGGTCGTTGAAATTGACCACAAACATCTGGTCGTGTGGATTACTGGAGCGAGCAAATGCCAGCGCTGCCGCAATCACATCATTGCGTTTTGGTCCCATGCTTCCACTGTTATCCACAACCACTCCAACCGTTACAGGAATGTCTTCATGGCTAAAGTACTTGATCGGTTGAAGCAAGTGGTCTTCATAGATTCTGAAATCGGCTTTGTCGAGTCCGGAGACGAGGGCATTATGGTGATCAAGAACAGTCGCATTCAGGATAACCATGTCGGCATTCAACTTTAACGTATAGTCGTCGTCTGAATCGCTCTGTGACGGTTGGGTCTCTTGTGCCGAAGCAACAGAGCAAACCAGGATCACCATCAATAAAACATTCAGGCTCCTAAACGCAGAGGCAAGTTTATGTCTGCATAATAATCGAATGTTGAAAAACTTGAGGAGGTATCGGCTCATTATTCTTTGCGTCCTTTTCGCGGATTCGATCACCTCGTTCATCTGTCAGTCTTTCTGCACAATCGAAAGGACTCGATCAGTATGTTCATGTGTGCGATCGAGTGGACAAGGGCGGCGGCATTTCATGTACCGCCGCCTTCCATCCACTGTCCTATTTACCTTGAGGAGCCGGGTAATCTGTTCCTCAGTTGCATTAGGCCTTGCGTTTCAAGAGGACCGAAAGGGCAATGCCGCCGCTTAACATAAGTAGCCCCACCAGGCCGATCAATGGAAGATAACTGGCTGTCTTAGGCAAAGATGCGACAAGTTCGGGTTGTGGTGTAACAACAGGTGCTGCAACTGCTGTTACAGGAGGAGCTCCAACAACCTGTGCAACTTCAACCGGCTCGCCAGCCGGGCTAATTGCCTCGACAGGAGCAGTTTTCAATACTTCAGGCGATTCGGGAGAAACGGGAGTCGAAAGTACGTACTGATTTGTTTCCTTGGCCAGCTGGATGGCTCTTGGCCTGTCATAAACAAATTCTTCGCCCCATGTACGGCCTGGATAGAACCATGCCCTCAGAGCCTCGGGCTCTCCGGCAGGCCGCTCCCGGAAGGTGATTGTTGTTTTTTCGGTCGCCTCCAAACGATAATTTGGGATTGCGAGAATTGTCGTGTACACATGGGTTTCGTCCTGGTTGAATATCTGGACGATGTGTCGGTTGGAGTCGAATTCGACGATTTTGAATACATAAGTGCCCGCCGGCAAGATCTGGGCTCCTACGCCTGGAACTTCGACTGGCCCACTAAATGTAATAACAGTTTTTCTGTTCCAATCGTCCGCCGTTGCTTTCGGCGCGGCGAGGACACAGAACACGGTGATGCACAGTCCCATTCCTAATCCCTTGAGCAGTGTCATTGTTTCTCCATTACTTCCTCCGACACACATGCACGGCGGTTGATATGCGGCCTCTTTACGTTGTCGGTTTCATAAGAGATCGCACGCCGGAGACTCCGGCAGCCTTCTATCCCGAGAAGTGTACAGAATCTTAGTATTGACTACAGCTAATTTCATTGCTGACCAATAGTGACCACGCGAAATATGCCTGACTGGCGAGCTTTTTACGTTCTGGGAGTTTTAATTGCTGAATACGCAGAAACAGTGGTTCGTATTGCTCAGATGAGTGCGATACAAACGAACAACATAGGTTTGGTAAGGGTAAGTTGGACTCATCCTGGCACTTTCGTGGGATGCTGCGCGTGTATTTTCTGACCTTTATGGTAGCTGCTGTTGCTGAACTCTTCTTTACGGCTGCATACAGCATCCAATGTCATTTCAGTCAGCGCAGACACCTTGAAGGGGATACTTAAGCGCGTACTCAAAGCACTTATTGGCACCACAACATTGCTCGCGGGCTTGGATCTTACGCCTTCAGTCAAGGCACAGATCGTGATTGATTTCGATGTTGAAGATCTCCAGGAGTATATTCTAAGGAGAAAGGCGCCTGCTTCATTTAGCAGACGCCTCTCTTCCTGAACATCTATTTCTATTGTCAACCCAATTGAAACACATAGTAAATTGAGAAATTTACACGTTAGAACGAGATTTTCATTGAGAGTTGCGTGATGCGCGCCTCACGAGATCCGGTTACCTGCCCGAAATATATTTTGCTTGGGTCCGAGCCGATATTCGTGCTGTTGGACTGTGTACTTGTGGTCTGCACGCCTGTCCATTGGCTGTGGTTGAAGGCATTGTAAGCATCGGCGCGAAGATTTGCGTTGATGGACTGCCAGATCTTGAAGGTCTTTGACAGAGAGAAATCCACGTTGTTCTGTCCAGGCCCCTGAACATTGCCCAGTCCGGAGTTGCCTCTGATGTGTTCAGCCGGAGCCGAAAATACTCCGGAGTTGAATTGCTGCGTGAAGGTCTTCTTCCCGTGACTGATATTCGGATTCCCCGAAACATTGAGTTGTTCAAATCCTGCAAAATCCTCAGCCGACGTTCCCCACCCATTCGCAACTGTTAGCCTGTCGCCGGATTCCAGCGTCCAAATTCCCGAGAGGCGCCAGTCCGTCAATACGGCCTTCGACCAGACGGGCCAGGTATTGCCATAGACTGGAGACCAGATTCCGCTCATTACAAACCGCTGGCGATGCGAACTAGTGGTCTCGCCACGGTTCTTGACATTCGGATACTGGAATCCGCTTCCTCCCGCTCCGTACGCTCCGTTGTAAGACAGGTTATTGACATACGGATAGTCGGATACTGTCTTGCCCAAGGTGTAGTTGCTAAGGAACTGATAGTTGTGGCTGAAGCGATGCTGGAAGCTGACGATTCCGGCATTGTAGAAGGAATTCAAATCCCCACGCTGCACGTAGATGTCACCAAAGCGGCCTGTGTTATTGGGGCGCGCTGCATTGAATGCATCTGAATCCACATAGTTATTCGAATATGCGGGCAGGTTGATGTTGGTGTAGTTTGTGCCCTTTCTTCCTTGCGAGCCGGCATAGCTGACAGTGATTGAGGTCTGCGGATTGAGCATATGCTGCACATCCAGAACATAGCGCTGATAGTACGGGAGTGTAGTAGATTTCTGGTCCTGGTAGTAAACCGTGGACCACCAGTAGTCACCGAAGTATCCCTGCCCAGGGCCAGTGCTCACGTCATAGACGCCTTTCGCTATGACCGGCTCCTGAGGAAAGACCATATCCATGGTGACGCACGGCGTATCGCTGTGGCAACCCAAGAGGGAACTTGTTACATCCTTGCCGCCACCCGGAGTTCCTCCGTTTGCAAATCCAGTCGCATTGGAGATCTGCGATGCGCCGCTATCGTAGAAGATGCCATAGCCGAGCCGAATCACGTCGCGGTTAGTGGCGCTATATGCAAGACTGAGGCGCGGCGCAAAATTCGCTTTCGCAGCGCTCAGATAGTGCTGCGGCAGTCCCGTAGCCACACCAGGAATTGCGAGCACGCCGCCGCCCGTGGTCGGCTGATAAACAGCGCAGCACAGTTTGTCGGGGTCGTACATGGGCAAATTTAGGTCGTAGCGAAGCCCTACAGACAGGGTGAGTTTAGGCGTGACCTGAAACTTGTCGTTGGCATAGAATCCCCAGAACGGGAAGCGAACGTTCAGTTCGGGCGCTGTGTCATCGGCTCCAGTAATCGTGTCGAGCTGATGAATGTGCTTGACCGTGCCCATGACCAAGTCAGCCATGTTATCGCCGCCGTTGTGTCCATCCAATGAGCCGCTGCGGCTGTAGTTACTGCCGAAGCTCACATAGCGGCCGAAGTCCCAGTCGTACTCTCCCTTGCGGAAGTAGTTAAAGCCAAAGGTCATGGAGTGACGTCCATGGCTCCAGTTCAAATTATCCGAGAACTGCAGAGCGTTATTGGACGCGAGGAAATCCTGATCAAACCCCGGCGAGACATAGTCGTCAAAGTCGATCCCGAAAACTCCCTGGCTGGCTCCCGTTCCAGTGTTCTTGAAGATGTCCCGGATCGGATTTGAGGAGCTGTGCAGGAATGCGATTTCGGCCGGACTCACAATGGTCAGCGCACCATATCCCTTACCGAATACGAACTCATTGGTGAGGTTGGGCGTGAACTGGTGCATTTCGTTGACTGTGACCAGCCAGCTTGCGTCGTCGTTGTCCCAGACAAAGTTCGGAAGGACGCCGCCAGCGTTGTTGTTTGTGCCGTGCTGCTTCGACCAGGTTATGAATGCATTGTCGCGCGAGGAGATACGCACGTCGAATCTGCTGTCGAAGTGGTAATTGTTAAAGGCTTCCTGTTGCGCTGTACGGTAGTTTTCGTTGTCGCTCGGAGTATTGATGTTGGGTGTAGGGTAAAGGGCCAGAACCGCCTTGGAGGCCGCGCTGGAACTCACCAGCCCTGCAAGGTCGAGGCGGTTGCCTGCAACCGGCGTACGGCTGCTATTGCCGCCGGAGTCGTATGTGGTTGTAAATGGGTTGTAGAGCTGAATACCCTCGGGCAACAACTCGCTGAAATCTCCAGTGCGTTCCTTGGTGGACGGTACGGAAGCTTTTACGGGCTGCGAACCATCGTGCTCAATGAAGTTTTCGTAGTTGGCGAAGAAGAAGAGGCGATCTTTCAATTTGGCTACTTTGGGGATGATAACCGGTCCGCCGACTCCAAAGCCAAACTGATTTCTGCGCAGAGTGGGTTTGGTCGTCGTTCCCGTCGCCTTGTCATAGGACTGAATTGCGTTCAAAGCGTCGTTTTCAAGATGCTCATAGACCGAGCCATGAAATTTGGTAGAGCCGCTTTTGGTCTGAACGCTGAAAGTAGAGAAGTCATGGCCATTTGCGGCAGAGAAATCTGTAACTGAAATTTTTGCGTTCTCCAAGGCATTGGAGGACGGCAGATAGCTGACGCTGCTTTCCCAGTTGTCGTTGATGTTGACCCCGTTGATGTAGTAGCCGTTGTCTCTGGATCCCTGAACTACACCGCCGGACGTGAATGAGATGCCGCCGGAAGCAAACTGCGAACCGACAGCGAATGAGCCGCCGGGATTGATGTTCTTCTCCACGTAAGTGCTGATGCCGGGCGTCAGTTCGGCCAGCGAGGTAAAGTTGAGGCCGTTCATCGGCAACTCTTCCATCTGCTGTTGGGAAATTTCGGCACCAACATTGGCATGACCCGTTTCTAACAGAGGTGAAGAGCTGGTGACGGTAACGGTTTCCGTCACTGATCCTGGGGCGAGCTTGAGGTCATATCTGGTAGTTTCGCCGATCGACACGGTGATGGGATCCGACTTTGTTGTTTCAAAGCCTGTCTTGCGGACGCTTAAAAGATATTGTCCGGCCGCCAAACCGGTAAATTGGAAATGTCCTGTGTCATTCGCGACCGCATCAACGGTTGAGTTATGCGCCACGTCAATCAGGCTGACTTGGGCGCTTGGAATGGCAGCGCCATTGCTATCGAAAACATTTCCTTCAATGCCGCCGCGCTGTGCGAACTGTCCATAGGCAAGGTTCGCAAACAGCAATACGGTAAACATAATGAGAAACACGGCAAATTTAGAACGTTGGCACATAAAGCCTCCCAGCAAAATGAATCGTTTCAAACTGCATCGATTCTTTTTAGTCCATCTTCCTATTCTCTGTCAAGTGCATTTTTGGATTATTTCGACCTGAGCTCTCTTGTTTGGCTTCTCGGAATTGGATCATTAATCAATTTGTGAGATGCAAACATCCATTAAATCAATTATTTATATGGGTTTCGCTTCAGACTCCGGACTAGGAACTGCTGGACTTCCTGGCTGGTGGTCTGCCGCATTCTCTCCAAATAGACTCGAATGTACTGGCCTGTCTGGAGCTAACTGAAGAGAGCCTTACTTTGTTTGATCGGTTCAACCGCTTGAATACGCTCTATTCTTCCGCGCTTGATGGCTCCGTTCATGTTATTGTTTCCTAAGCGGTTCAGCGCCGTACGATAGGACATTAGGCCACCCTGGTTGCCCTTTTAGCACTATTCGCTTTGGGCTTGACACGCAGGTAACGCAAATGTATATTGGCCGTCGAGTGTGAATGAATGGTTTCAAGACTTTACGTACTCTCTAGAAACGCGCTGGCCAATCTTCGGATGCGGCGATGTCTGACGCTTGTTCTTTTTGTCACGGTATTGGCGGCCGTTGTTCAGCCCGCAGCCGCTCAAATGGAGACTAGGCCATTCATTCATAACGGGTATACGCGCCCCTATCTGATCTATCGGCCTGCGCATCTTTCATCCAGTCCTGCTGCCGTGTTCATGCTCGGCGGCATTCGCAGTACGGCGGAATCCGCTTCTCGAGACTTCGGCTGGATCGATGAAGCGGATCGCAATGGATTTCTTATCGTATTTCCAGATCCTGTTGCCACCCAGCCCGATAAGCCAATGGACAGGAAGAACAATGTTACCTTTTGGGAGCTGAAGGGATCTCGTACGCATCTCCTGACGCCGGGCATGTTGCCGGTGGATGATGACGGATATTTAATGGCTGTTCTTCACGATGTTGTTAGCCGGGATCATCTCGACCGGGAACGCATCTTCTTTGCCGGCTTTTCCAGCGGATCGGGCATGGTCCAACTGTTCGCCTCACGGCATCCAAACGACATCAAGGGGATTGTCGCCGTAGCCACACCGCTGATGGATCCGCCGGCAAAGCTTGCTCGTCCCGTGCCTATCCTCTACATCCACGGAGATGAGGACGAACAGTTTTCTGGCTTTCAAGTTAACAGTCCTCATTTTGCTACAACGCCTCATGGCAATTGGGTTACCTGGGGCTATCTGGATGGCTGCCAGATACAAACAGCAGAAAAAACGGAGTGGGGTGTGCGCTTTTCCTGGCAAGGCTGCAAAAATAGTGTTCCAGTATTGGCCGACTTCGTGAAGAATTTGGGCCACGAGTGGTCTGGAAGCCTGGATTCACATCCGCGCAAGGATGGCGAGACCATAGCCCCGCTTAACTTCACTGATATGGCCTGGCAATTCTTCGCCGGGATTCACGCCAGGTAGATTCACTGGCAAGTGAATTCACCCGCACCGTCAGCGCTCCCCGGCACAAACAAGTTACCGCGCTACTGCCCCGAAGAACTTGCGCCGTTATTGCATATCCATGACGCAGCGGAAGCCCACGGCGCCAGACCTGTCTTCACTCGGCGCCATCAACAGAAGCTTTCCGTGCTGATCATTGCGGTATGCCTGGGGGAAATACCAGATTGACCCGCCCGGCTGATAGTAGCTTCCGCCGCGCAGCACGGCCGCACGCGTGTGATCGTCCTGATATTCGTCAGTCCATTGCCACACATTCCCCACCATATCCTTAATGCCGAATGGGCTCGCTCCCAGCGGGTGCTTCCCTGCCGCGTCCGGTGAGGTCAGCAATCGGGCCTTGTCCGGCACAGGAACCGCCTCGTCATTCCAGGCATTTCCCCATGGGTACTTCCTGCCATCCAGGCCTTGCGCCGCATACTGCCACTCCCACTCATGCGGAAGGCGTTTGTGCGCCCACGCCGCGTAGGCTCGCGCATCCTCCATCGATACCCAGGTTACGGGTTTATCCGCCCAGCCAGTGGGATACGTACCGCCAATCCAGTCGTGGAGAAAGTTGAGCGCATCAGAGGGATGGTAATGCGTCGCATCCATGAACTTTTTGAATTGCGCGTTGGTTATCAAGTTAGTATCCATCCAGAATGCATTGATGTTGACGATGTGGTCATGATATCTGCGAGGAGAAAGCTCCCATGGGTACTGAACATCCACGCCCACGCCATCGCGCCCCTCAATCTCAATGCCATTTACGCGGAATCGGAAGGCAGCCGCCGGAAGTTTCGTCATGCCTTCCGGCGCGGCCAGCGACGCTTTCGCTACCGGAATCTCAACCAGTGTTTGCGGCAGATATTTCCACTCGGCGCTGAAGTCGGCAATCGGCTTGATTGTCATTTCCTGCATCCTGGCCAGCAGGCGCTGCTGGTCCAAAGTGAGAGCGCCACTCGCCTGCAACACCGCACCATAGCCCAGCGGTTCAACTTTGAGCGTTAGCACTGCGTCTTTTCCATCCACTCGCGGGATCAGTTCCACTCCGTGATATATGTCATAAAACTTTACTCCCGCCGGCGGTTCCTTTACACGCAACAGCTCGCCCTCCATCGCATAATCGCTGCGGTTGACGAGCGTCCAGACGGCGTTTGATTTCAGTGGAAAGTAGCTGGCAAACAGACCGCGCGTCTCGGTCGTGTAGTAAGGCTGCCAATCTGCGCTCACGAGGAACGCGGCCAGACCGCGCTCCATCGTCGCCACGCGCCGGATTGCTTCGCCGTCGCGTGGCGTAATGCCATTCCAGATGCCCCACACGTTTTCCCATGTTTCATATCCGACGCCGTTGAAGAAGGCCGCTTGCACATTGTCCGTCCGGTCATGATTCCAGCGGGCGCACACATTTACCATCGCCCGCGGCTCCAGCCATTTGCTGCGGCTCACGTCCGGCGCATAGGGATAGATCCAATATCCCCAGGTCATGAGATTCCACGCCAGCATTTCGTCATGGCCGGGAAACGCTTCGGGTTCCAGGGCCAGGGGGCGATTTATTTTCTGTGCCGCATCATTGAAGGCGCTCGGAATTCCGTCCATAGTGTCGCCGTTTACGCCGTCGGCTCCAATCTCTTTCATCATCTCCGCGGTGGCGGTCCAGTTCGGCTTGCCTTCATCGCGCGTACCCTGATCCCAAAGCATGACGGGGAAAAAGACCTTGACCCCGCGACGGTGAAAATCGGCCACCATTTGCTTGACGGCGGCGAGGCCTCCCGGCATATCGCGTATCAAGTCGTACTGATTTCTGTCGTCGATGCCGATGTTGGTATAGGTGTGCCAGATAAGTACGGAATCGATCCCGCCGTAACGCTTCTCCGTATCGTCCAAATAACGATCCACGGTGTATTTGCCCGCAGCCACGTTGTAGAAATAACGGTCTTCCATCATCATCTGGGGCTGGATATAGCTGGATTGCGTCCATTTCAGTTCCGGCAGATCATACAAATCGCCGGAGTAGCCCATGCGGATGCGGCGGTTTGTACGCCATCCCCGAATTTCATTCAGCCAAGTCTGGATTTCCTGGTCTGTGCAACCCGATGCGCCGGTGAGAAGTTTCGGAACCTCATTACAAGGTGGCGCCGCGATTCCATTGTTGCTAAGCCTGACGTGAGGATAGTCAACCGAAGTAGTGCGTGGCGCATCAACTACCACTTGAGCTGTCATGTTTACCGCGCACAGTGAACAAAATCCTGCCGCAACTAGACTCATGCCAAACGACAATGCTCGCATCTTCTCCTCCAGCTACTTCATTCCAGGCAATTGTTGCATCTCAAATGACTCCTCGCCATGGTAGACACGCTCGAGCGCCAGGAACACTTCTTTCCTTGTCGCCAATGACGGCTGCGCGCCAGCTCGGGTAACAGAAATAGCAGCAGCGGCCGTAGCAAATCTGGCGCTATCGACGGGTTCGTAACCCTGCATCAGTCCGACTGCAAAGGCCGCATTGAATGCATCGCCCGCGGCAGTTGTGTCCACCGCCCGCACCGTAATCGCGGGAATGTAATGCGGGATGCCATCGTGACCGGCAAGCACTGAGCCGAGTGCGCCGCGCTTTAGAATGGCGCCTTGCACGCCAGTGCTGAGAAGCATCGTCAGCATCTCCTCATTCGAGGATGTTTTCGCCGCGTAGAATTGCGCTTCTGTCTCGTTAGGCGTAAGCCACGTCACAGCATTCAATATTCCCTCTGGCAGTGCTTGCGCTGGAGCCGGGTCTAGGATCAGCGGCACATGCAATTCCAGGCACATCTCCGCCAGGCATTGAACTGTATCGAGGGGGATTTCCAACTGGGCCAGGACGATTCCGGCCTTGCGGATAATCTCCACTTTATCGCGCAACACGTTCGGAGTAAGATGCAGATTCGCGCCCGGCGCAACAACAATGCTGTTCTCGGCTGCCGTGTCTACCTGGATCATCGCTATGCCTGTGGAGTCGGCAGCTTCTCCAACATGCGTCGCGTCCACACCTGCTTTTTCTAACTGTTCCAGCAGTTGTTTGCCGAATGCGTCCCTGCCCACCATCCCGATCATTTTTACGGGATATTCCAGACGGGCTACTCCCACAGCCTGATTAGCGCCTTTTCCGCCCGGGTGCATTTGGAAGTGATTTCCAAGAACTGTTTCGCCTGCCCTGGGAATGTGTGGCACATTTGAAACCAGGTCCATATTGATACTGCCCACCACAACCACCGGGCGCAGATCGCTTTGCATGAGAGTCTCCAAGAACGGCTATTGAGCGGCAAGCAGCGGAGCCGCGGCTATCGCGGACAAGCCAAAAAGGAAAAATAGAAACATGAAAGCCAGCAGCTTTTTGATGTGCGAAGATGTGCCGGCAAATTCTCGCCACACAAAAACTCCCCACGCGGCTGAAACCATGGTTGCGCCCTGGCCAAGAGAGTAGGAAACCGCCGGGCCAACAAAATGTGTTCCCGATGCGACAAAGTTGAAGATGGTTCCCGTGCACCAGATCACGCCACCGAAGATTCCGAACAGGTGCCATCGCCCGGGAGCCGTGAAATAGCCCGAAAAATCAACCGCCGGCTGTCCATCCACTGGCTTGCGCATGAGCAGATAGTTGGCCGGAACCGCGCAGACAATGACTCCAATGGCAAAAAAGAATGCCACGGCATAGGGCCCCGGAGTTGCCGGCGAAGACATCGCTTTAGCCACGAAGGGATAAAAGCAGCCCATCAGCACTCCAGCAAGCAGGCTCAGCAGAATCCCTTTCCCGCCGGCTTTCTTTCGGCTCTTTTCGCGCAGACTGCACGCCACCGCGTCGAGAACGATTGCGATGACCACCAGGGCAATTCCGCTGAACAGCAGCACAGGATTACCCGCCGGGTTAATCACATAGTTGGCAACAGCGCCGATGACCAGCGCCAGCCCGATTCCCACCGGAAAGGCCACCGCCAGTCCAGCCACTTCGATGGCTGCCACCAGCAGCAGATTCGCCACATTGAAGATCACTCCTCCCAGTGCGGCCATCCACAATTCCCGTGCGTGAATACCTAACAATGCTGCTAAAAATGGCGAGCCCGTGGAGCCCGTGCTGCCCAGCGTAAAGCCCCACAGCAGCGTGCCCAGCAGCAACCCGCCAACATAGTCCCAATAAAAAAGCTGAAAGCGATAGCCGGGGCAGAGCTTCATCGTATTCGCCCATGAACCCCAGCAGAACATGCTCAACAGCATGAACATCAGCGCAGTTGCGTAAATCTCCGGTTGATACATCTCAACTCCATTCCCGGCTGAACGAGCGCGAGCAGGTGTCCTGATCTGCCCGTCCGCGGCGTTAATCAATCATCATAGCGGCAACCTGCAGTAAGCGTACATTCTGTTTCCTGCAATCTGCTCAATAGAAATTCGGTTGCCCGCGCCGTCCATTGTTTCTCATATCAAGGCGTTTTCTGGAATGGCACTCCGTGCGCACTCCTCGGCAGCGCTTGAATGACAGCCCGTAAAAGCCGTTTGCGGTGTTTCTTCCCTTTGCACCTTCAGAAATTGAAAGGTTTCAAACTGTAACGAAGAAGATCATAGACAAATTGACAAACACCCGTCAAGATGTTTTCAATAGATTATCTGATTTTGTGCGTTTTGACTGGGGCTGTCTTCTACATCTTATATGAGCCAGGGGGCTTGCCCATCGTTGGGATCAGATACATAAATGCTTTCAGAAAGGTACTGCCATGCCTAGCATGAAGCAAATCGCCCGTCTGGCTGATGTCTCGCTCGGTACAGTTTCGCATGTCATCAACAATTCCGCCAAGGTCCGTGAACCTCTTCGGCGTCGTGTGCAGGAGGCTGTCGAGCTGCTCAACTACCAGCCCAGCCAGCTGGCGCGCGGGCTGCGCCGCGATAAAACCAATATTATCGGCATGATTATCCCGGACATCACCAATCCGTTCTTCCCAGCCGTGGTAAGGGGTGCGGAGGATGCTGCATATGAAAGCGGCTATCGCCTCCTGCTTTGCAATGCCGATAATAACCAGTCCAAAGAAATTTCTTACATCAAAGAGTTGCGCACCTATTTACCCGCTGGGATTATCGTCATTCCCTCCAATCTTAACGACGTGACGATGCAAGACGGAAAGCTGACCGGAAGATCTGTCGTTGTCTGCTTGGACCGTATCCCGCGCGACTGGAAAGGCGATGCGGTCACAATCGACAATGAGGACGGCGCTATGCAGGCGACGCAACATCTCATTCGCCTCGGCCATGTGCGCATTGCCACCGTCACGGGGCCGCTGGACCTGACCAACGCGACCGACCGCCGGACAGGCTTCCGCCGCGCATTGAGAGAGGCCGGCATCTCGATTCCCACCGAATACGAGCAGGAGAGTTCATTTAACCGCGAAGGCGGGTATTCGGCTGCTCTCAAGCTGCTCAGGATGGAGCCGAGGCCCACCGCTATTTTTGCCCAGAATGATTTGATGGCCATGGGCGTTATGGTGGCCATCCGCGAGTTGGGCCTGCAGTGTCCACGCGATATCTCGCTTTTTGGCTTTGACGGGCTTGAGGTCATGGAGTTGATGGACCCGCCGCTCTCTTCCGTTCTTCAGCCTGGCTACCAACTCGGCGCAATGGGTGTTGAGTTGCTGGTTGGGCGCGTCAATGATCCGGCCAGGCCCTTCAGTCATCATGTACTTCCCACAAAATTGCTCCTGCGCGCCTCGGCAGCGGCTCCGCCTCCGGAACCCGCAGCCAATACTGCTTCGCACCGCGGCACACGGAACAAGCAAGTGGCGGTATGAGTATCTCCCCCTTGGCAAATTCAGCGCCACAAGCTACCCGGCAATGGCCTGGATGGCTCTCCTATCGCATCGGCATTTTGCCGCTTCCTGTATTCTTGCCCCTTCTCGGCGCCGTCGCCATTCTCACGCTTACCCACACGCTTTCTAATGACGTATCTGTGATGATCGCGACACTTGCCGTGGGTGGCTTTCTCTGCGCATGGCTTGGAGGACTGATTCCGTTCTTGCGCCGCCTCGGCGCCCCGGCCATCATAGCCGCGTTTTTGCCATCCTATCTGATCTATCGTCATTGGCTGCCAGACAATCTGGTGGACACCGTCACCGCATTTACCAAAGGCACCAGCTTTATCTACCTTTACATCACCGCCATCATCGTCGGCAGCATCCTGGGCATGGACCGCAGGCTTTTATTGCGAGGTATCGTCAAGATCTTCGTTCCTTTGCTGGCAGGTTCAATCTTGGCGTTGCTGATCGGTTCCACCGCAGGCATTGCAATCGGTATTCCGCTCTCGAAAGCCATCCCCATGATCATCGTTCCGGTAATGGCGGGTGGCGTAGGGGAAGGCGCCATTCCGCTATCGCTTGGATATGGCGAAATCTATCACCAAAACTCCGCGGAGATTCTCTCGCATCTTCTGCCCGTGGTTCTCTTTGCGAACCTGGTCGCCATCATCCTGGCAGGATGCCTGAACACTCTCGGCCGCCGCTTTCCCCGCTTTACCGGCAACGGCGAGTTGGAGATGGATTCTCTGAATATCCTTCGCCAACCTGCTTCGCTGAATGCAGCACTCATTCCTCTAACCATTGACCGATTGCTCGCTGCAGTTCTGTTTGCCGTTTCTCTCTACCTGCTGGGCATTCTCTCGCACCAGCTTCTGGCTATTCCAGCTCCGGTCACTATGCTCATCTTGGCCGTTTTGCTCAAAGTTTCCAACCTGCTTCCGTCATGGCTCGACCAGGCTGCCGCTTCGGTCGGGCGCTTTTTCGCGGTAGCCGTGACCTATCCTCTGCTTTTCGCGGTGGCAATTGCCATGACGCCCTGGGCGTCGGTCAAAGAAGCGCTCCACCCGGATAGTTTGATCCTGATCACTCTGGTCGTGCTCACTTTGACGGCTGCGGGCTTTTTCGTGGGACGATGTGTGCGCCTCTTCCCGGTCGAGTCCGCTCTTATTAACGCCTGCCACACAGGCGCCGGAGGCACAGGGAACGTGGCCATTCTTACCGCGGCAGAACGCCTTGGGCTGATGCCCTTCGCGCAGATTGCAACCCGCATTGGCGGCGCAATCACCGTCACCCTTACACTGTTGATTCTTCGCCTGCTGACAGGGAGTCATTAAATCATGTTTGAACGTGTTGCATTTACCAGCGCTTCCGGCGGCCCGCTTCACGGCCTACGCATCATTGACCTCTCCCGACTGGTCGCGGGCAATACACTCACCATGGTGCTGGCAGATCTCGGTGCTGACGTGATTAAAGTCGAGCCGCTTAACGGCGACTCCCTGCGCGAATGGCGCGTGGCAGGAATCGAAACTGCCTGGAAGACCTATAGCCGCAACAAGCGCAGTTTGTGTCTTGACCTGCGCAACCCTGAATCCCGCGAGATTCTCCTCCGTCTCGTTGGAACAGCGCACATTTTTGTTGAAAGTTTTCGCCCCGGCACTCTTGAACGGATGCGGCTGTCCCCGCAGACTCTGCTCAAAGTGAATCCGGCGCTGATCATTGCTCGTATCTCCGGTTGGGGGCAAACAGGCCCATACGCCGAACGGCCCGGCTTCGGTACGCTCGTCGAAGGCATGGCCGGTTTTGCTGCAATGAACGGCTTCGCCGATCGTGAACCGGTGCTGCCGCCCATCTACCTCGCAGACATGACCGCCGGCCTTTACGGAGCCATCGGAATTCTCGCGGCGCTCCGTCACGTCGAGACTAACTCCGGCCAGGGACAGGTCATCGATATTCCTCTGCTCGATCCCCTGTTTTCTATCCTCGGCGCACAGGCCGCGAATTTCCGGCTCACTGGGAAGGTAAAACCACGCACCGGGAGCCGTTCCACAAACAGTGCGCCGCGCAACGTCTATCGCACCGCCGACGATCATTGGGTCTGCCTCTCAGCGTCCACACAGGGCATGACAGAAAAGTTCTTCCGCGCCATCGATCATCCCGAATTCATTACCGACTCGCGTTTTGCCACGAATGCAAACCGGCTCAAAAACGTCACGGAACTGGATGCAATCATCGCAGCCTTCATCCGCAAACTCAGCCAGCAGGAGTGCCTCCAGTTCTTTCAGAGAAACGGCGTGACCGTCGGCCCCGTTTATGACATGGCTGACATTGAGCACGATCCCCATTTCCTCGATCGCCAGATTGTCGTCGAGCTTCCCGACGATGAAATGGGAACCATCCCCGTGCACGCCATATCTCCTCGACTCGGTGTGACTCCCGGTCTTTTTCGCAAGGCTGCCCCGCATCTGGG